>OBNH01000003.1_pt1 | contig 255697 bp, 239 predicted proteins | sample 1670201 | NCBI WGS metagenome assembly OBNH01 (sample SAMEA104232308, study PRJEB22302) | sediment metagenome | isolation source: sediment | reverse complement strand
GGGGTGGGTCAATTTTCGATGCAAATCGTGGGTCAGGATTCGGTGCAAATCAACAAAGATCTCGCAGGATGGACGTTGCCTGCGGTTACTTCTTGACATGGAGTGGGCAGTATGGACCCATCGTTGGCTGATGCGCGGTCTACGGCAACCATTCCCAGGCTCCACCGAGTTCCGCACCATGGTCCAGATTATCGTCGCCGACATGGCAGCCCTAGGTGAGGAAAAGCTGGCTACGAAGTACCGGTATCTTCGCGCAGTCACGACTTGGCTGGAGGGTAATGAGAAGGCCAGTAAGGACCTTTGGGACGAACTGGCTTACGACACACAGTTCGCTGATTCGCAGCGCGTCTCCGTTCGGCACCTGCTCGCCGACAAGAACGGCACGCCTATCATCTTTCGCGGCGTCGTGGAGAAGCAGCTTGGCCCAGGCCGTTACCAAGTGCGCGTGGATGGGATCGGTGTCATAGACCTTATTGCGGAATACTTCCCCAACGTCGACCTGGCTTTCGGACGAACCGTCTCCAACTTCGCTATTGCATTCAACTATCGCGGTCCTCTTGCCGATCCTCCAAGTAGCCCGCGGAGGCTTGGCCGATGAATTTCGTGCAACTTCAGGACGCAACCAGTCAATTTACAGGCATGATCAATAACGCCCTCGGGCGGGATGCGGTCAAGCCAGTAACCCTTGATATTCCGCAGCCACCGCCGGACGACCTGCATTTCCACAAACTTGTCGTATGGTGCTATGGCTTTTTCTATGAGGCCGCCATAGACGTACTTAGGGAGTGCAAGGCCCTCCTGAAACAAGGGCCGCCTGAGAGAACGAATAGGTTTGACCGGGGGGCAAAGATAGTTAACAACCTTCGGACATACAAGGTTCACAATCTTCCACCCAGTAAGGAAAACGACGGCAAACGGAGGCAGGCTGAGGCGTGGATTACAGATGCATCCAGCGATGGCAAGGGGATTGCCGGTGCCACCCAGGAGCTTTGCCGGATTGCCTTGGAAATGGTTAGCGATCTTATTGCCGCTTGGATCGACGCAACGAAAGACTCAAGCGACGCTGGCCAGCTTATCGAGCGCGTTCTGGGGGCGATCGACAATACCTGGCAGCCACACGAGTTGGATGACATCGTCCGCGACGTTGCCGACGAGATCAACCTGTCTGGCTTCGACGCGAAAGCGTTCCGAGATCTGCATCTTGAGGAATGGCGTAAGTGTGCCGGCTGCTTCTTAGATAGAGAGACCGCAGCAGCGGGGCTTCGTCGCCTCATCCGCAAATCGATGGAGAGCAAGTTCGGAACAATCTAGTCATGGAAGGGGCATTGCGCGACTGACCTGAGCAAGAGACGGATCGCGCGTAAATCTCCTTGACGATATGGGACCTCTCCCAGAAGGGGCCTTTCATAGCCTGTAGGTGCTTTCTCCGATGTCCGCTTTGGAGTAGTGGCCCGGCGGCGGGTGGCTTGTCCAGCAACGAGTTGAATCCTTGCGGCCAATCGAACAGAACCTTGACTACCGCCTCGACAAGCGAGATAGATCGGTCTAGTTGCATGACGCCGGCAATCTTTTCCGCCTTCGCTGTATTGCACGTCGCGTACGCACCCAAGAACCACGTCGCTTGAAGTAGCTGATCGACATTGAGCCGATGTATGGGTGTAGCCGCATCAGAGGAGTTGCAGCGCAACGGCAACCGGCTTGCTGCTAGCTTGCCCGGCAACATAGCCTTGGCAGGCTGGCGCTATTCGCAATGGTGCTATTGATCCAGAGAGACAGTTTGTACGATCAACTCGAACTCTGCGAGCAGATCGGGCTGCCTTTGGCGAAGGAAGGCAGACACCGACTCGTTCTCGAGTAACTTCGCTAGGTAGCCCTTCGCCAAGACCAAGTTCAAGACGTCTTGGCCGTAGGTCTGTTCAACGAGCTTGTATTGGCCCTGCAAATTTGTCATCTCCCTTTCCATCTTCGCCATCTGCTCTTGCGTGACGCCAGTGAGCTTACGTGGCTTTCTTCCGTCGACAAGTAGTGTCGCGGGGGTGGCCACAAGCAGGGCCTCGGCATATGCCACGGTGAGATTATTTGCCGAAGCCATAAGCTCGACGCACTCAACTTGCCTGGTCGGCTTCATCTTCCTGACGGCGCGAACGAGCTCTGGAGAGAACTGCCTATCCTTCAGTAACTCTGTTGCCTCTGGGCAGATGCCATTCAAGAGATTGGCCTTCTTCTGGATGTGTGAGACGTCAACGCTGAGCGCCTTAGCCAGACGGTCCGGGGATACGCCGCGCTCAATCGCCCGTCGCAGCATAAAGTGCTCTTGAATGGTGGAGAGGCGATTGATGCGATTGTTGTATGTGAAGCTTTCATCGTCAGTTGCAACCAGGCAAGACGCCTCGACGAAGCCCAACTCGCGGAGCGCAATCAATCGAATGTGACCGTCAAGCAGCACATGCTGACCAGATTGCTGGTTTGCCGGCATGACCGTAAGAGGCTCGATCAGGCCGATTTCCTCTATCGAGGATTTAATCTGGTTGAACTTTCGGGACGTAGCTATTCCTTCCGGAGCCCTCCGAGATGGCAGAATACAAACCACTGGAACGCTCAACGGCTCAGGAATGAAGCCTAGCGTAACGCCGCTCATCTCAGCGCACCTCCGGGCCACACGCGTTCCGACAGGTACTTCGGGAGCGTTGCGAGATCTTCCGCTCGTAGAAGATTGACAAAATTCTCATCAGCGAACAGCTGCCGTAGGGCTCCCACGACAAACAGTAGGCGTTGTTGCGCGAATTCGGCCTTGCGAACCATGGCCTTCTGGCGCTCGACCTCATTCTGATAGGTGCGGATGAGGCTAGACGTGGAGACATCGCTGCTATGGCGGGGCATCCGGTGGGCGATTGTCCTACCGAGGGTCTGGCGCCGCTCAATGACCCGACGCGCGTCCATCAGTTGCTTCCCTCTTAGCTTGCCTGACTCGTACGCCTCCTGCAGCGCGGCTTGAATCGCCTTGTCGTCATCGCCGGCACCGACAATTGCAAGTGCGGCATTCAGCGGGATGCCCCCCTTTTCGACGGCGACAAGTAGTCGCTCCTCGCCTTGTTGAAGTAGAGTCAAGATGCCTTGGATGTACTGTTGGGTGAGCCCTGTTTTCTCGGCAATCGCTTTCGGGGGGTAGCCTTGCTCATGGAGTTGCCGGATGCCAGACAGAAGCTCCAGTGAGCGACATTGGCGGCGGGCAATGTTTTCCGCCAGACTCATGAGAAAGGCATCCTCGTCGCTCACGTGAACGACGAGCGCGGGAATCATCGTCTCGCCGAGAGACCGGAACGCCTTTAGACGCCCTTCACCACACACCAGCTTGTACCGCTCGCCCCCATCTGATGCTGCGCGCGGTGTCACAGTAATAGGCTTTTTCAGGCCTATGGTCTTGATGTTCTCAACGATCTCGTCGAACACCTTTCCGTTGCGTTCTCGGGGATTCAGTACGTCGACCCGGTCGATCGGGATCATGCGTACCTCGCCTGGCTGTTGCCTCTCGGTCATGCTGCTCTCCGAAGTCTTGAGCGAGCCGCCATTCCGTAGAGGTAGTCAAGATTGTCAAATCGATAGCTTTCCAATTCGGCCGGGTTGCGTTCGGCGAGACTGATGCGCGGTCTACAGAAGTCCAGACGTGGAAGCAAATAGTAGTCCAGTATGGATTTGTTTTCCTGATCCAGCCGTATCGCAACAGTTATGTCGGGAGCGAGGCTTGTGTCAAAGCGCACTTTCCAGCGGTAATGGCCTATCGCGGGCGATTGGCAACGGGCAAGGACAAGCGAGGCGCTGAACTCACCATTTAGCATCAGCATATCCGTCGCTGGATCACGAACCACAGTGCCGCCGAGTGCGGAGATCTTTCGCTCTGTCTCCGTCACAGTTTCGGGATGGAGGCGGCGTAGGAAGCGATTCGTCTCCACATACCGGTAGTCGCGATCCGGCGTGAAGCCAACCGTTTGATAGGCACGAATCAGGCTTCCAAAGTGGTACACGTAGACTGACGTCGATGGCATTCCCTCCGTTTCGTCGATAACCAGGCCAGACAGGAAGCCGCGGCTCTTATACAGCGCGCGCAGTCTGTCGATAAGCTCGCTGTCGGTGTATCGGCGCGCTCGTGCGCGCATGATGCCTTGAGCTGTGTAGAAGATATCGCTCGGAATTATTGATTCAAAGGCATGCTCCTTTCGTATCCACATATCGGGCGTGTTGGTGACCCGCATCTTCTTCAGCTTGAAAGAGACGCGGTTGTAGACGTTATTTCCGATGTACTTCTCGTTCGTAAGTACCTCTCTTACTGTAGATCGACTCCAAGGCCGTCCAAGCTCTGTGTCGATTCGCATCTCATTTAGACGTGCAGCGATTTCATGCTCATTTCGTGCCTCCTCTATGAACCAGGAATAGATGAGATTGACCGTGCGGACCTCGCTTTCGGGCCCAGGCATCAAGATAACCCGATCAGTCTGGATACTCTTGTGCTCACCTCTTGCCAACGGTCCCTTCATGACCCCGTGTTGGTCTACGAGTACGCGTCGAAGTCCATACCCTGCTGGTCCCCCTTGCCGGAATCCCATCTCGATTAGTCGGCACTGCCCAGCAAAGACCTTTGCCGACAGTTCGCGGCTGTACTCTCCGGCCATCGCGCGCTTAACGCCTTTGACGATCGTGGAGACGGGCGATCCATCGTTCTCGAATTGCTCGGCGCAGTATGCAACCTGCAGGCCAGCCCTCCGGCAGATGTACTCGTAGTAGGCGCTCTCATCGGCGTCCTGGAAACGGCCCCACCTGCTGACGTCGTAGACGAGAATGACCTGAAAATCCGCCGCGCCAGATTCCACGTCCCGGATGAGGTCTTGAAGCGCTTGGCGGCCATCTATCCGCAAGCCGCTTTTCCCCTCGTCTGCATAGGTGTGAACAATGCGATAGCCACGACGGAGGGCATATTCACGGATTTTGTCGCGTTGATTTTCAGTCGAGTACTGCTGGTGTTCAGTCGACATGCGGACATACTCAGCCGCCCTTACTTCGGCTCCCAGTGGCGCTGCGCCAGTGCGTTGATCGTCCGTTTGCATGATTTCGACTCACTGCGTCCAAATCGATGTGTCGCGCCGATGCCTCGTCGGCCCTCGGTGTTGGCGATCGCAGGGGCGTGCACACGTCATTTCTAGCAGGTCCCTGCCCCTAGCGTGACACGTCATCTCTTTGCAATCATGACCCTCTATGCACTCGGCCGCGCCAGGACTGTAATACGGACGATCCACGAGTCCATCTTTGCAATCAGCTTTGGTAGCGCTGGAGACAGGGCGTAGATGCCGGACCGTATGGCCGTTAGCCTCTTCCACGCGTCCATCTTTGCAACGCGGTTCGTGGCATTCCGGCGCTTCTGCTGTTCTCGGTTGCGAGCGCTATAGGCCGGGTGGAGATTGCGATACGCGCGCCAATACTCAGGATGTGTCGCGGCCCAAGTGCGCTGGGCCCGTGTTTGGTTCTCCCGATAGTCGGCGTCAGTTGCCAATCGTTTTTGCTGCCATTCGCGGCGCCGGCGCCGCTGGCATTCAGGTGACGGACAGAAGCGCTGCTCGGGCGTCTGCGGACGGACCTCAAACGGCCGCCCGCACGCCTGGCACTGTCTGATGATCTTCATGCATCTCTCCCCGCCGGCGGCAAACGGGGAGGGTGCGGGAGGCATCGCTGGCGTTAGCCGCGGCAGCCCTATTAGTTAGCCAGATACATAAGAATCCAGCGAGGGCTGTCTTGAGATTCTCTCAAACTTGAGGGGCGGGTCGTCCGCGACAGTCGGGAACAGCGTGAGCCAAGGGATTTCGGCAAGGGTGGGCTAAAAAGGGAGGGAAAGTGCCTCGACGGGCGCTTGCCGGGCAGTCTCACTAATTCGTGCTCCGATTCAGGCTAGTCTCACTAATTCCGGTTCTGATGCGCGCGAACCGTGGCTGAATTAATTGATAAGTCCTTGATTTCTCGGAATACTCAGTCTCACGAATTCCGGTTCCTCACAGATGACACGGGAAGTGAAATCTGTGCCGAGTTACTGAAAACTTTGTGACGCAGTAAATGAAAAAACCGCCTTCGGGCGGTTTTTTTGTATGTAGGAAATCTGAGGGGCAAGCCGCCGGCAGGAGCCGACCGGTTGCGGTCGCCCAGGGTCTTGCTGCAAACGGCTGCTTTGCCGTGCGAAAGCGGAAGTCCGCACAAGATCCGAGGCGGTCTGCTTCACCCTCACCGCGCACGCGGCGGCCGCCTAACCTCGCTTGCGCGCCCAGATAACTCAGAACTTGCCATCCAACGACGGGCGAGACTATGGGAAGGAATAGCGGCGAGAGATATCCGAGTCAACGCATTCGACCTGAACCGCATCGGCCAAATTTTGCTGCGCCTCTGGGCGCCCCCGCGCGAAAAGACCGCATAGAGCGATCATTAGGGCATGCGTTCGCGCTAATGGACTTGCTGAGCGACTTGATCGAGTGACAAATTGGACGTATCGCTCACCCCGGCATTTGTTAGGCCAGTAGCAACAAGCTAGTCCGACTGTTTGAGCGCTGCGTAGCGGGGGCGCTTTTCACGCTTTTGATTCCTTAAGACTAGCGAGAGCGCTTCCTGTCGTCCCTACTGGATGAAAATGGTGAGTGGGCGGCGGTCGTAAGTCGCCGTCAGCCATAGCATATCTTCAAAGAAATGCCTCACTCGAGGTCATTCTTTCGTCGCTCGGAAACGGAGGGCTAGCCGTTTTTGGTATTCTGTTGCGGTTTGTTGCATGGCAGTGGCCAAGTAGGCGATACCACAACCATCTGATGCCCCACTACGATGACCAAGATTATTCCTTTTGATGCCCTCGCGACGGCCGATCTCGTTGTCGATGCGGTTTATCAGAGTCGGGCAGATGGTCAGATTGCCGGTGAGCCAATTGCAAAGCTCTTACCGGGTTCCGGCAACATGGGGGGATTCCGTGTCACCGGGAGAGGTGAGCAAAAAAGCTGGGTCGTGCTGTTCACGACTGGCGAGGATAAAGATTGGCCTGACACGCTGGATTTAAGTACTGGTAAGTTTGTCTACTTCGGTGATAACAAGACCCCGGGTCATGAATTGCATGAAACGCGTGGTGGCAACAAGGTTCTTCGATATTCGTTCGAGCGACTCCACGCTGCAGTGAATCCGCGAGCGGACGTGGCTCCGTTTTTGGTGTTCAAGAAGTACCCACTCGCACACGGTGCGAGGTCTGTTCAGTTCAAGGGCCTTGCGGTACCGGGCTTCCCAAGCTTGTCGTCGACGGAGGACCTGGTTGCTGTCTGGAAGTCCTCTGAGGGCCAGCGATTCCAAAATTATCGCGCTGTCTTTACGATCCTAAACGCGCCTGTGTTGAGCCGTGCTTGGATCAACGATCTCAAGGCAGGAGATTTAAACTCTTCCAATGCACCAAGAGCGTGGCGTCAGTGGCGCGAGTCCGGAAAATATTCGCCGCTTGCTGCGGCGCCGACCACGAACATTCGATCTGCGAACGCGCAAAGTCCAGATACGGCTCTGAAACGTGAGCTGCTCGAATGTATTTGGCAGCACTACAAAGGCGCACCGATTGCTTTTGAAGCGTTTGCCGCCCGCGTCTTTCAAATGACCGATGAGCGCGTCGTCATCGACGAAATCACGAGAGGGGTTGTCGATGGTGGTCGAGACGCAATTGGGAGATATCGGCTTGGGTCTATGGCCGATCCGGTCTATGCAGAATTCTCGCTGGAAGCAAAATGCTATCGTCCGCCACTAAACGGTGACACGCCGATTACGGTCAGCGTTAGTGATGTTGCGCGTTTAATCTCGCGTATTCGCCATCGGCAGTTTGGCGTTCTTGTCACAACCTCAGTGATTGCCTCCCAGGCTTACAAGGAGGTGCGCGAAGATCGCCACCCGATTGTCTTTATTTCGGGTGGCGATATGGTCAATATCCTCATCGACAAGGGCTACAACACCAGAGGAAGGGTGCAAGAGTTACTTTCCTCGGACTTTGCGCTTGTTGCGGCTGCTAGCAGCGAGCCGGTTGATAAGCCGCGCTAGTACCGCCAGGAGGCCACTGGGCGAAGCTATGTCCGGCGACGATCCGGGTCACCCCACAGCCTTATGACAAGGCTCTGGCAGCTATTCCATGGCAAGCAAGAATGCAAGGATCCAGAAATCGGTGAGTTTCTTGACGAGCAAGGGGCGCCTCTTCAATTTCGCTTCACGACAGATGTGCGCATGAACGCGGCAGCAAAAGACCGCGAAGCCATGCAAACCTGAAGCGGAAATGACGCCGAGCGCCATTTCCGCACCAACATCCCCCCCTCAAGCCGCAAACCGCCTCCGTCCCTCCGACCAAGTCTCCATCACCTTCAACTTACCAATCTCCTCCTGCGCCATCTGGAGCGGGTCCTTATCCACAATCACCAGATCCGCATACTTCCCGGTCTCCAGGCTGCCAACGATCTGGTCCATCTGGCATTGCCACGCCGCGTCGATCGTCACCGCCCGCAGTGCCTGCGCCACGGTAATGCGCTCCGCTGGGTTGAGCACGCCACCGCCGTCGCGCATGGTGCGGTTGACGGCGTTGTCCATGTAACGGATCGGTTCGATCGGCGTCACGTTGTAGTCGGAGTGGAGCGAGATGCGCAGGCCGCCGCGCAGTGCCGATGCGCAGGGGGCGTAGAACTGGGCGCGCTGGGGGCCGAGGATGTTGTCGCGGAATGCCTTGCCCCAGTAGTGCACGTGTCCGATCAGGAATGACGGCGACACGCCGAGCTTTGCCATTCGCTGAATCTGCTCGGGGTGCAGGACGCTGCAGTGTTCGATGCGGTGTCGATGATCCGTGCGTGGTGAGCGTTTCAGCACGTGTTCGTAGACGTCCAGCGTGGTGTCGATGGCGGCGTCGCCGTTGGCGTGGATGGCGACTTGCCAGCCGAGGTCGTGCGCGCGTTGTACGCCCTCGATCAGTTGCTCGGCGGTGTAATTCAGCGCGCCACGGCTGGTGGAGTTGAGGTATGGCTCGCGCTGGTATCCGGTGCGGGCCTGGTTGGAGCCGTCGGACCAGAACTTGATGCCGTGTAGCCGGAAGCGATCTGTGCCGGCGCCCGGCTTGATGCCTCGCTCTACCCAGCCATCCATCCGGTCGGACGTCAGGAAGCCCGAATAGCGGACAGGAGGATCGTCGCGCATGGCGGCGTTGACGATATCGAGGTCATGCACGCCGCTGGTGCCAATGCCGGCATCGTGCAGGCTGGTACAGCCCACGGCGCTGGCGCGGTCGAACAGCTTGCGAATGCTGGCCACCATTTGCGCGGCGTTGGGCATCGGGGCGACTTTCAGAAAGGGGCCGTATGCGGGGCCTTCCTCGAGCCGGCCGGTTAGTTCGCCCTTGTCGTCGCGGACAAAGCGGCCCTGGGCCGGGTTCGGCGTATCGCGCGTGACGTTGGCGAGCTTCAGGGCCGCGCTGTTGACGTAGGCAATATGTCCGTTCGATTCCAGGATGAAGACCGGATTGTTGGGCGCCACGGCATCGAGCCGTTGTCGCGTGACGGGTGCGCCGGGCATCAGCGAGGGATCGAGCGCCTGGGCGCGGACCCACTCGCCCGGTTTGGACTTTGCCGCCTCGGCGCGGATCTTCTCGAGTGCCTGGTCAATCGACGTGGTGGTGAACGGGCCCACGTCGAGCCATGCGTCGAGCACGGCCAATGCGGAGTGCATGTGTGGTTCGACAAATCCCGGCAGCAGCGTGCGTCCACCGAGGTCGATGGTTTGCGTGTCCGGGCCACGGAACTGCGCGACCGCATCCATCGAGCCAACGGCAACGATGCGGCCATCGCGCACGGCCAGGGCCTTGGCCGTTGGCGAGCCGCTGGCCATGGTGTAGATCGGCCCGTTGGTGAAGATGAATTGCGCGTAGGGAGATGTCGAAGGAGACGTAGCCGGGGGGTTCTCGGCGTATGCCGACGGGAATCCGAAGGTGGACATTGCACCGAGCGCCAGCGCGCCCGTCAGGAAGTCTCGGCGCGACGCGCGCGCGAGCAGGACTGCTGCACCACCAGGACTGCAGTAGAAGCACATGTGGTTACCCCATCGTTATCGTTGCTGTGTTGGGAATGGCGCGTATGTGGCGTCGACTGTAGCCTGCCGGACGATAGCGGTGACCGTCCATCCGCGTTTTCGTCAATTGTCGGCGTGGTTCGCAAAAGCGAATGCTGCCTATCGGTGCGAAGTGGCATCGCCTTCGGCATCTGCCATCGCACTATCGGTCATGTCAGCAGACTGAGACATCCCAAGGCTGAACACCGCGACCAGCACGCAACCGATGCCGATGATCTGGCTCTGGCCGATCTGTTCGCCGAGCAGCGCGGCAGCGAGCACCACCGCTGATACCGGTGCCACCGCAGTGAACAGCGCCGCCTCTGCACCGCTCACTCGGGCCGCGCCGGCGTACCAGAGCAGGAAGCCCCCCACGGTTGGAATCAGCGCGTAGTACGCGACGGCGGCGACCGCGTTGCCGGAGAGCGCGTGCATCCACGGCATCTCGAAGCCGGCCGGTATCACCGCCACCGCGAGTCCGAACACCGCCATGATGGTCGAGAGCGCAAGCGGCGCGATCGGTGTCTGGATCCGCTTGTTGAGCAGGATGAAGACACCCTCGCAGCCCACGGCGCCGAAGATCAGCAAGCTGCCGAGCAACGAGTGCGCGCTGCCAGCGTCGTTGCGGAATACGATGGTCAGGACACCGGCAGCCGCCAATGCGATGGCCAGCAACACGGCGCGTCGCGGCCGCTCGCCAAGCACCATGATGGCGATTGCCGCGGAGACCACTGGCAGCGTGCCAATGATCACGCCCGCGTCGGTGGCAGAGGCATGTCGGAGCCCCAGGATCAGCAGCGTCGTATAGCCGACGCTTCCAGCGCCTGCCTGCACCAGCAGCAGGCCCCATTCCCTCGGCGCCAGGATTGGCCAGGTTATTCGGGTCACGCGCATCAGCACGAGAAACAGCGGAAGCGCGATGGCGAAGCGAAGCGCCGTTGCAGTGAACGGTGGCAGGCCCGCGGCCACGATCTTGCTGGCCACCACGGTGCTGCCGACCGTAATCATCGCCAGCGTCAAATAGAGATAGCCGTGCATTCGTCTGGACATGGTCCTTCCTTTCTTCCCCGATGGGGGATGGCGGAAAGGTGCAGGATCGCGAACCGGACGCGGTGTCGTCTTGAATGAAATTGCGAGCGTGGCGGGGAAGGCCGGCTACGATGCGCCGCAGGCACGCGCGTACATGCTGGGCGAAATGCCGTACGTGCGAACAAAGATGCGCGTCATATGGCTCTGGTCGGCGAAGCCGCTCGCTGCGGCAGCGTCCGCGAGCGACATGCGGCGCGCGATCAGATGCCGTGCGGCGATGATGCGGCGCTGGATCATGTAGGCGTGTGGTGTCATGCCAGTCGCCCGCGAGAACGCGCGGATGAACTGGAAGCGGCTCAGGCGGCACTCGTTGGCCAGTTCGCCGAGCGTGAGCGGCGCGGCTGAATCGTCGTCGATGCGACGTCGCGCCAGTGCGATCTCTGCGAAGCCCGGGCCGCGTGTGTCCGAGCGGGTCTGCCCATGCATCGTGTCGGCCAGCAAGGTGAGCAGCAATTCCTCGCGCAGCACCGAGGCATGTTCCGCGTGCGCGGCCGTCATGGCGGTGAACAGTGTCAGGAAGCGTTGCGCGAGCCGCACATCGCGCATGACTGGGTGGGCGAACTCGAAGCTCCGCGTCCGCCCTTCCGTCACGTCCAGGATCGCGTCGGCGACCACGGGTGGATCGAAATAGAGCATCTGCCAGGCACGGCCGGCATCGCCGATCGGCATGCCGTCGTGCACTTCGCCAGGGTTGACCGTGATCGTGTCGCCGGGGCCGGCCTCCACGATCCCCTGCCCGCTGGCCGATCTTTGCGCGCCCTTGCCGATCACACCGATGCCGAACTGATCATGCGTATGCCGACCGAACGCGTGGCGCGAGTCGGCCTGCACAGCCTGTGTGCCGGCAACATGACAGCGGAATATCTGGAACTGGCCTCCGGCCATTTGCGCTCCCATTCGTCTGGCCATTCGTGCGACACCGCTACTTTATCGCGCCCACGGTGAAAGCGGTGACAAAGCGATCGAGGAACACGTTGTACAGCAGCGCTACCGGCACGCTGACGATCAGGCATGCACCCATCAGCGAGCCCCAGAAATAGACGTCGCCGCGCACAAGGAAAGTGGGCACGCCCACGCTGACCGTGTACTGCGAGGAACTCGTGATGAACGTCAGCGCGTAGACGAACTCCTGCATCACCAGCGTCAGCGTGAAGATGATCACGGTGAGAATGCCCGCTGACGATAGCGGCACGATGACTTTCAGGAACGCGCCAAAGCGGCTCATGCCATCCATCATCGCGGCTTCCTCGATGTCCCGGGGCACCGCCTTGAAGAAGCCCATCATCAGCCAGGTGCAGAACGGCACGGTAAAGCTCGGGTACACGAGCACGAGCGACCAGAGCGAGTCCTGCAGGCCCAGCGCGCCGACGATGCGGGAGAACGGAATGAACAGGATCGTGGGCGGAATCAGATAAGTCAGGAAGATGGCGATGGCGAGTTGCCGCCCTCGGGGTCCCGATAGTCGCGCCAGGCTGTAGCCCGCCGGTACCGCGAGCACGAGCGTGATGATGACCACGAAAACGCCCACCAGCAGCGTGTTGAGCAGCCATCGCAGGAATGCGGTTTCCTGGAACAGCACCCGCAGGTTCTCCGTCGTGGGTGGCAGATTGAACACGAACGGATTGTTGGCCGTGTTGATCAGGTCGTGCACATCCTTGAACGTGGTGATCAGCATCCAGTAGAACGGAAAGGCGCAGAACACGGCAAAAGTCGCCAACGTGGCGAACACCGCTACCCACGCGCAGCGTGCGGGCCAGCGCGACCCGAGCCACGCCAGCTTCCAGCCTCCGGATGTCGATATCGCTTCCATGTCACGTCACCTCGGAGCGATGCGCCACAGTCAGCAGCAACGTGACGACTGCCACCAGCAGTGGAAACAGGAAAAGCGAGATCGCTGCGCCTTCAGCCAGATCACCGCCTTGTATGCCTGTAAAGAAGGCCAGGCTGGCCAGCACCTGGGTCGTATCGTAGGGGCCGCCGCGCGTGAGCACGTAAATGATGACCATGTCGGTCAGCGTGAAGACGATGCCGAACAACAGGGCCACCAGCATGACCGGCATCAGCAACGGCACGTCGATCCTGAACAGCCGCCGCCAGAAGCCTGCGCCGTCCATGGCAGCGGCATCGTGCAGATCCTGCGGGATGCCTTGCATCCCGGCCAGGATGATGACGGTGGCCAGTGGCAGCAATCGCCAGACATCCACCAGAATCACGGACGCCATTGCCAGATCAGGCTGGCCGAGCCAGATCGGCCACGTGTTAGGGCCGAAAAGGCCGATCGCGCGTAACGTCCAGTTGATGATGCTGTAGACCGGGTCGAAGATCCACAACCAGCCAATCGATCCCAGCGAGATCGGCGCCACCCATGGCAACAGGATCAGCAGTCGCACGAGCCACTTGCCGGGGAAGTCACGCACCAACGCCAGCGCCAGCGCTTTGGCGAGCACGACCACCAGCGCTTGCGAGACCAGCGTGAACACCAGCGCGTTGCGCAGCGATTGCCAGAACGTCGGGTTCGCTACGACGCTCCGGAAATTCTCCAGCCCGATGAAATGCGGCATCGGACTTCCGACGGTGACATCGGTCAGGCTGTACCAGATCGACAGCAGGAAAGGAAAGCCAAGCAGCAGCGCGATATAGATGAGTGCAGGCGCCAGCATCATTGCGCCTAGCCTGCGGTCATCATCCGGCGTATCCGACGTCTCGTGGTCCGGTCTGCCAAGGGTGGCCGATAGCGCGCTCATGTCACGCCTTCCGCCACGCTCAGGCTTGTGCCACTGCTCGTGTCGAAGTGGTGCAGATCAGCACGGCGCACGGCGAACATGTGACGCGTGCCAGGTTGCGGTGACACGTTCACCGTGCACGGTATCCGGGAGATGACTTTCACGGGCGGCTGCGGTGGTGCCAGCACGCCGTACACGAGCCGGTCCGCGCCCAGGTTTTCGATGCGAGTGATGTCCAACGGAAACCGTTCCAACGATGCATCGGCGGTGAAGACGTCATCCGGTAAAAAATGCTCGGGTCGGAAGCCGATCTCCATGCCGTCGCTGGCAACGAGATTCATGGGAGGTGACCCGATGAACGTGGCGACGAACCGATCGACAGGATGCGCATACACGCGCTGCGGCGTGTCGAGTTGACGTATGCCGCCATGATCGAGCACGGCCACGCGATCCCCCAGCGCCAGTGCCTCCACCTGATCGTGGGTCACGTAGATCGTGGTGGTGCCGAGGCGGCGTTGGAGTTGCTGCAGTTCCTCTCGCGCCGAAGCACGGAGCTTGGCGTCGAGATTCGATAGCGGTTCATCGAGCAGGAATGCAACGGGGTCGCGCACGACAGCACGCGCAAGCGCCACGCGTTGACGTTCGCCGCCCGAGAGCTGACGTGGTTTCCGCGCGAGAAGATGGCCGATGCCGAACAGCGAGGCGGCCCACTCGACCTTGCTGTCGATCTTGTCGCGTGCCATATGCTGGGCCTGCAGCGGAAAGGCGATATTGCCCGCCACGGTCAGGTGCGGATATAGCGCGTAACTCTGGAAGACCATCGCCATGTTGTGCGCGCGCGGCGGGAGCCCCGTGACGATGCGCCCGCTCACCAGCACATCGCCGGAGGTCGGCGTCTCGAGTCCCGCGATCATGCGCAGCAGCGTCGTCTTGCCCGAGCCGGATGGGCCCAGCAGCACCAGGAACTCGTGCTCGCGCACGGCGAGGTCGATCGCGTCGACGGCGGTGGTGCTGTCGTAACGCTTGGTCAGCGAGCGTGTTTCCACTGTGGCCATGATGATTGCGCAGGCGGGGCTATACCAGCCCCCTCGCCTTCCATTTTGCGAAGATCCGCTTGCAAGCGTTCTCGGCATCGCGGATGGCGTCCTCCGGAGACGCGTCGCCGGTTGCGGCGCGGGCGAACATCGTGTTGAGGACCCACGTGTTGAAGATCTCGTCGATAGCGGCGTTGGCGTATCCGGGGTAGCCCACGTTGGTGGCCTGCTCCATCAGCACGCCCAGCACCTTGTACTTGTCATGCGGCGTGGCCTTGGCGTCCGCTTCGATCATCGTCTTGAGGTCGGGCACGGTGCTCGGGAAGCAGGGGAAGTTGTAGAACTCGCTGCCAACGAAGCCATCGCGAAAGTTGTCGATGTAGTCGACGAGGAACTGCTTCGCGCCGGCAATGTTCTCGGCGAATTTCCAGATCACGTAGCAGTCCATCACGTGTTCCAGGCAGATGCGTTGCGCGGGGCCGCGCAGTGCCTGCGTCAGCCAGATGTCGGGCGTGACCGGGATCTGCTTGTTTTCGCCTTCGCGCGTGATCGAGATGGCGTTCAGGCAGAGCGAGATCTTGCCGGCCAGCATGGCCCGGTTGTTCGAGGATGGGTCCCAGGCCAGCACTTCGGGTGTCATGGTGTCGCGATACAGCGCTCGCACGTACTTGACGGCCTCGAGCGTGCCGGGCGAGTTCAGCACGACATTGCCGCGCATGTCCTGCACGGCGCCACCGAATGCATAGAGGATCGTGCGCATGGCCATGGCGGTATCGAGTTCCGCGGAGAGGCCGATACCCACCGGCACGCCCTTCGCCTGCTTGATCTTGCGCCCGGCGGTCAGCACGTCGTCCCAGCTATCGGGAGGCTTCGCGCCGATGGCATCCCACAGGTCCTTGCGGTAATTGACCGGGTCCGGTACGAAGCTGTCGGAGAAGGCGAAGTACTTGCGGGTCTTCGGGTTGTAGGTACTGCGAACCGCCAGGTCCACGGGCTTGCCATGCTTGCGCTGGCATTCCTCGTAGATGTCGCGATGATCGATGACCTGGTCCTCGTACACCGGCGGCGGCGACAGGAACATGAAGAGATCGTGCCCCTTCTGGGCCGACACCTCGGCAGCGGCACGCGTAGCCAGCGCCGGAATGCCGACGTGATCGACGATGACTTCCGTATCGTGGCGCTGCCCCCATTCCTTCACATACGTGTTGTCGAACCACTTGTCGTAGCCCGGCACGAAATGGTTCCACTGAAGAATCCTGAGCGTATGCCTGGCCGCCGCGTGCGCGGCACCGGGGCGCGCCAGCGGTGCCAGGCCCGTGGCCAGTGCAGCGGCGGCCGCGGCTTGCATGACGTGGCGACGCTGCAAACTGGTGACGGAAGCATTGCCACCGCTGGGCCGGGTACGGAGCCCGGCAACGGGCGTGGTGTTCTTCATGAGAGCCTCGCAAACATGATGAGAGCCTCATGTGCTCTGTTTGCGTGGCTACTGGGCAGGGTGGCTACGCGCCGGGGCGCATGTGCCTATTTTTCAAGCATAGGCCCGTGTGCGGGAAATTCAATCACGGTGTGATGCCAAGGGCTTGATTCGATTGGATTCCCGCCACGTGATCCGCGCGCGGGCCTAGCGCGGGCCTAGTACAAGCCCGGCAACATGCGCCACGTACGTGCGCAGTACTGTTCGTACTCGACCCCGAACTGGCTCTGCAACAGCGCTTCCTCGGCCCGGATGCGGGCTACAAGCGGCGGGAGCATCAGCAGCGCCAGCAGCACGCCCACCCATGAGCGGAACACCAGTCCCCATCCCAGCGAGCTGATCACGAAGCCCACATAGCTTGGATTGCGAATGACGCTGTAGATGCCCGTCGTGACCAGGGTATGCCCGGGCTGGATCGCCACGAGCCCGCTGAAACGCCGGCCCAGCACGAAGACGGGCCAGAGCCGCAGCGCGCCGCCGGCGACAAACAGGAACAGGCCGATCCAGCGAATCGTATTGCCGTCGATCGACCAAACGTCGAGGCGGTCCGTATAGGCCGGCAGGAATCCCGCGAGCAGGCTGAGCACGCTGAATGCCACCAGTACCCATCGGTTATCGCGGTCCTCGCGTTCGCCAGCGCTGATATTGCCGCCGGAGAAGATGGCGATGACAGCCATCACCAGCGTCGCAACGACTGCCAGCGTGCGCGCGGTATCGGCGAAGTACGCCGTGATACCACCCCATCCGAACACGGGCAACGCCAGGTACGCGAGGGCGCCCGCGATGGTGATGATCGCCATTTTTGGAGTGGGACGCATGAGTGCCTCCGTCTGCAGTGGGCTTCACATGCGAGCCTATGCCTCGCGCGCGGCCGTGTCGAGAGGTGGCGTGTGGCGGCGTGTGGGAGCATCCGGCTGCCGTTCGGTGTGACAATACATGCCTGTCAGCGACATCCACATTGCATTCACAATGGCTCTCATCGATATCAGCAATCTCCAGCAAGCGGCGGCCGCCTTCGGCGAGGCCCGGGGCTGGGGCAAGTATCACAGCCCGAAGAACCTCGCGATGGCGCTCAGCGTCGAAGTGGCCGAACTGGTGGAGATCTTCCAGTGGCAAACCGAAGAGGAATCGCGCGGGATCATGTCAACGGACGAGCGCGCGCACGTCGAGCAGGAACTGGCCGATATCACCATCTACCTGACGCAGCTCGTGACCGCGCTTGGCGTCGATCTCGACGCGGCGGTGCAGGCGAAGATGGAGATGAACGCACGTAAATATCCCGCGCCAAAGTAAGGCCGGAGACGAGCAGGAGGGCTGCGCCGCCCTCGCCCACCGGCGTGTTTCGATTCACATGTCCGCGGGCTTCCGCCACGCCGCTCAATTCCGGCTAGACTTCCTCCACCAATCCTCGCGGAGATCGGGTCATGGCGGTTACCAGACAGGGCAAGTCGGCGAGCAACATCCATATTGGCATCGGCGGCTGGAACTATGCGCCGTGGCGCGATAACTTCTATCCGGCAGGTCTCGCGCAGGCACGCGAGCTGGAATATGCAAGCCGGCATCTGACCGCGATCGAGATCAACAGCACGTACCACGGCACGCAGAAGCGCACGTCGTTTGCGAACTGGCGCGACGCCACGCCCGATGGCTTCGTCTTCTCGGTCAAGGCTTCGCGCTTTGCGACCAATCGCCGCGTGCTGGCCGAAGGGAGTGATTCGATCAGCCGGTTCATCGACAGCGGCATTGCCGAATTGCGCGAAAAACTGGGCCCGGTCGTCTGGCAGTTCGCACCGACCAAGCAGTTCGTGGCCGACGATTTCGAGGCCTTCCTGAACTTGTTGCCGACCTCGGTGGAGGGTGTGAAGCTGCGGCACGTGATGGAGGTGCGTCACGAGAGCTTCATGTGCGACGCGTACCTGAAGCTGGCGCGCAAGTTCAAGGCGGCCACCGTCTTCACCGACTCACCGAAGTTTCCGTCGTTCGCTGATCTCACTTCGGACTTCGTGTACGCGCGGCTGATGAACGCCGACGAGAAGGTCGCGACGGGCTATGCGCCGAAGGTGCTGGACCAATGGGCGCAGCGGGCATCGGCGTGGGCTGGCGGCAAGTCACCGGACGATCTGCCACGTGTGGAAGACGAACCCGCTGGCAAGCTCAAGCCGAAGGAAGCGTTCCTGTTCTTCATCAACGGCGCGAAGGAGCGCGCGCCGGCGGCGGCTGGCGCCTTGCTTGAGAGGCTTGGCTGGGTGCCGACCGAGGCAGTGCCGATGAAGGCTTCAACGCCGAAGCCGCCCGCCGCGAAGAAGATCGCGGTGGTCAAGACGGTGACCAGGAAGCCGGCGGCCACGAAGACCGTGGCGCGAAAGACTGCATGACGGTGTCTCTGCCATGCGCGTCACCAAGTTCTCCGCATCGATTCCGCTTTCGACCGGCACACTGTTTTCCGCGCTTCCGCTGGCGCCTGCGTTGCAGGTGACGCTGACGGAACTCGGATGGCATGCCATCAATCCGCTTCAGGCGGCCATGCTGCCAGAGGCGCTGGCCGGCCGCGACCTCATCGTGCAGGCGTCTCCCGGCAGCGGGCGTACCGTGGCCTTCACCGTTGCCCTGCTCCATCATCTCGATCCGCGCCGGTTCGATGTGCAGGCGCTGGTGCTCTGCCCGACGCGCGAGCGCGTGCAGCATGTGGCCCAGTGCATCAGGGACTGCGTGCGCGCCGCCCGGCACGTGAAGGTCGTGGCGCTGATGCATGGCGCGGCGATGCGTCCGCAGATCGACAGTCTGATCCACGGCGCGCATGTCGTGGTCGGCACACCGGGCAGGGTTGTCGACCACCTGGATGCCGGCAGCCTCGATCTGCGCGCGATCGGCATCCTGGTGATCGACGACGCCGAATCGATGCTCGACCTCGGACTTGTCGACGATGTCGGCTTTGCGGCGAGCCGATGTCCGAAGAGCCGGCAGACGCTGTTGTTTTCCACATCGTTCAATAGCGACCTGGATCCCGAGGTGGAGCGGTTCTCCAGGCTCTGGCTCAGGAAGCCGCGACGCATCGCTCACTTGCCGGATTGACGCCGGGGTGCGTGCCCCATTCCGATGCGCGTTCTGCGTGAAACAAAGATTCGTGAAAGTCACCCTGTGAGTGCCGCGATTCCTTTGCTAATCTGAATGGACGCAGCCGGATGCACGTTGCGCAGTGCCGCTGGCGCGGCCCGCACAGGGCAGTGAATATTTCCAAAACGGCAACAAGGAGTCGGTGTCATGAAAACCGCGCGGCAGGTTCTGGAAAGCAAGGCAAATCAGGCGATCTTCAGCATTCCTCCCACGGCGACGGTCTATGCTGCGCTGCAACTCATGGCCGAGAAGGGCATTGGTGCCCTGCTGGTGATGGAGCAGCAGAAGATCGTCGGCATCATCAGCGAACGGGATTACGCGCGCAAAGTGATCCTGATGCAACGCACGTCGCGTGAGACCCTCGTGCGTGAAATCATGACCACCGCGGTGATCTATGTCCGGGCCGACCAGACCACCGACGAGTGCATGGCGTTGATGACCCGGCATCGCTTGCGTCACTTGCCGGTGATGAATAGCGATCAACTGCTCGGCATGATCTCGATCGGTGACCTCGTGAACGACATCATCAGCGAGCAGCGCTTCACCATCGAGCAACTGGAGCACTACATCCACGGCGGTTCGCGCTAAGCGGGCTGTTATCGCGGCCGATCGCATGGCGATCGGCCGCGATCTCCGGATAACGTCAAATGTGATGCGAGGACGCCCGCAGGCCGGCCTTTGCCTGTCCGGTATTCGGACAATTCCGCCAGCGCCAAATGCTAAGCATGCATATAATTATGCGGTTACTGAATTAGGCCGCATACACCGACTTGCGGCCGCACCCTCCCTCCCCGCATGTCGTCGACCGCCCCCGCCAGCCAGTCCACCGCAGAGGCCCTAGAGGCCACAGCTTCCCTCCCCCAAGCCGCCGTTCACGATCACGCGTCGATCATGCGTGTGATCGGTGGCATCGTGCTGTGCATTCTGCTCGCGGCGCTCGACCAGACCGTGGTGATCCCGGCCGTGCCGGCGATCGCGAACGATCTCAACGGATTCGGGCACCTGTCGTGGATCGTGACCGCGTACCTGATCGTGTCGACGGTGACCACGCCGCTGTACGGCAAGCTGTCCGACAGTTTCGGGCGTCGCCGTCTGCTGATGGTGGCGATCTCGCTGTTCATCCTGGCCTCGGTGGCCTGCGCGCTGGCGCAGACGCTGCCGCAGCTAATCCTGTTCCGCGCGCTGCAGGGCCTCGGCGGTGGCGGCCTGATGTCGCTGGCGCAGGCGGCCATTGCCGACGTGGTGGCGCCGCGCGAGCGCGGCCGCTATCAGGGCTATCTGGCCACGGTCTGGGCGATCTCGTCGATCGCGGGGCCGCTGGTAGGCGGCTGGGTGTCCGATCACATGTCGTGGCGCTGGCTGTTCTGGATCAACGTGCCGCTCGGTCTGCTGGCGATGACCATGTGCTATCGCGGGCTCGCGCATCTGAAGCCGCGCGGCGGCCGGCCCCAGGTCGATTGGCTAGGCGCCCTGCTCCTGGCCGTGGCCATTGTCGCGTTCCTGCTTGCCATGAGCTGGGGCGGCGAGGCGTTCGCCTGGATCTCGCCCGAGATGGCCGCCCTGCTGGCGATCTCGCTAGTGGCCGTGCTGTTGCTGGCCTGGCAGGAGCGCCGCGCCGCCGACCCGATGCTGCCGCCGCGCCTGTTCCGCAATCGCGCCTATGTGATGGGCGTGGGCGCATCGGCGCTGGCCGCGCTCAATATCTTCCTGTGCATCTTCGCCCTGCCCCTGCATTTCCAGCTTGTTCGTGACGCCGATGCGTCGATGTCGGGCCTGCTGGTGGTGCCGTTCCTGCTGGCGACCGTCGCCGGCAACTTCGTGGTGGCATGGCTCGCGCCGCGTCTGGGCCGTATGCGCGTCATCCTGACCATCGGCTTCGTTGCCGCGGCGGTCGGGCTAGTCTCGCTGGCTGCCGTGACGGTCGCCGTACCGACCTTCTTCGTTCTGCTGGCGATGACGATCGGCGGTATCGGCCTGGGTATGGCGATGGTTGGCACGCTGATCAGCGTGCAGAACGCGCTGGAGCGCCGTGACATGGGCGCGGGCACCGGCGCCTTGCTCGTGCTGCGTTCGCTCGGCAGCTCGATCGGTGGCGCGCTGGCCGGCACGCTGCTGGCCATGGAGTTTCGCGACGCGCTGGCCCGGGCCGGCGTCACGCAGGCGCTGGACCTTGGCGCGCTACGGCATGGCAGCGAGGCGCTGGCGCACCTGTCGCCAGCCGTGCGCCATGTGCTGGCTGGCGGCGTGGAATCGGGCTTTCATCTGATTTTTGCGGCCGGCGCGGTGGCCACGATCATCGCGCTGCTGATCGTGCGTCGGATGCCGGATCTGGAACTGCGCAGCAGCGTGACCGAGCACGCGGCCAAGATCCACATGGAATAAGGACGTCAAACCAGGGAAGAGGCCGGGTGTGCCCGAATGACGCGAATCGGCCGAGAGCGTAGACTTCCTTGCACCTAAAGTCACTCCTCAAGCCACCGGAGCCCCGATTCATGTCCCGCCAACGTACCCTGGAATCCGTGCAACGAACCGCTCTGGCTGGCGCGCTGACGCTGGCTGCCGCCGTGGCAGTCATGCTGCCGCCACCTGCTCACGCCGCCGAAAAGGCCGTGCCGGCGGCCGCGCAGCCGGCGGGCAATTGCCCGGCGTCGTTGAACTTCCGCTTCCCGCGGCTCCAGGACGAATCGCCGCAGAACCTGTGCCAGTACGCTGGCAAGGTGGTGCTGGTCGTGAACACGGCCAGCTATTGCGGCTTCACGCCGCAGTACGAGGGCCTTGAGGCGCTCTACGCCAAGTACCGCGAACGCGGGCTGGTGGTGCTCGGTTTCCCGTCCAACGACTTTTCCCAGGAACCCGGCTCGTCCAAGGACATTGCAGACTTTTGCTACAACACCTACGGGGTCAAGTTCCCGATGCTCGGCAAGAGCCATGTGCGCGGCAGCGACGCCAATCCGATGTACGCACTGCTGGCCCAGGAGACGGGCACCGCGCCGAAGTGGAACTTCTACAAGTACCTGATCGACCGCAAGGGGCAGGTCATCGGCAGCTACAACAGCATGGTCAAGCCGGACGACAAGCAGTTTGTCTCGAAGATCGAAGAACTGCTGAACGCGCGCTGATGCGCGGCTTGCCCCGCAGCGTGTCCATGCGGCTGTCGTTTCGTAGCTTGTTTCTGCCATAGTTTGATCACCGTCAATAAAGAAACGCCTACGTCTCATTACTTTCGCCCCTAGCCATTTACAACAAAACTAGAGCGGCGAGAGAGGGATCATGAGTAACGTGTTGTACGAAGCGGGCGGGCATGTCTGTCTGGCATTCACGGATCTGGTCGACGAGGGTCAAGGCGAGGTCGTCCAGAGCAACCAGTTTCTGGTGGTCGACAACGGCCATGCGGCGTTGATCGATCCGGGCGGAAACATGACCTACAGCGAGCTGTATCTGACGATCAGCCGCTATTTCCCACCCAAGCAGCTTGACTACGTGCTGGCGTCCCATGCGGACCCGGACATCGTCGCTTCGGTGGGGCGCTGGCTGACATCGTCGGACAGCCGCGTGCTGATCTCGCAGGTCTGGGCACGCTTTCTGCCGCATTTCTGCCAGGCAGGCAAAACGGCGGGGCGCATCGTAACCATCCCGGATGGTGGCATGGTGATACCGCTCGGCAATTGCCAGCTGATCGCGGTGCCCGCGCACTTCCTCCATTCCGAAGGCAATTTCCAGTTCTACGATCCGGTCAGCAAGATCCTGTTCTCGGGCGACCTTGGGGCCACGATGACATCGGGGACGGAAGCCGGCACAGTGGTCACCGATTTCGATGCCCACGCCCGCCGGATGCTGGCGTTCCATCGCCGCTATATGAGCGGCAACCGGGCGTGCCGGCTCTGGGCCGCGATGGCGCGGACCATGGATATCGAGTGGATCGTGCCTCAGCACGGGCCCTCGTTCCGGGGCCGCGAGATGGTCAATCGCTTCATCGACTGGATCGACCAATTGCAGTGCGGGCTGGATCTGCTCGAGCCCGCCCACTACCGTGTGCCGTCGATGCTGGGCTGAACGGGCAGGGGTCTCGCGCTTGCGCTATGCTCGCGGGCTGGTGCTACCGCAAGGAGACGAGACCCATGAAACTAGTCCGCATTGGAGAACCCGGCGCCGAGCGCCCCGGCATGTTGGACAGCGACGGCCGCGTGCGCGACCTGTCCGGCGTGATCGACAACATCGGCCCGCAGGAACTGGCGCCTGGCGTGCTGGCCCGTCTGGCGAACATCGACCCCGCCACGCTGCCGGTGGTGGAGGGCGGACGCTTCGGCGTGCCCTGGAGCGGCGTTGGCAAGATCGTTGCCATCGGCCTGAACTATGCCGACCACGCCGCCGAACCCGGCATGCCGCTACCGACCGAGCCGATCGTGTTCCTGAAGGCCAACACGTCGCTGAACGGCCCGAACGACAACGTGATGTTGCCGCTCGATTCGCAGAAATCGGACTGGGAAGTGGAACTGGGCGTGGTGATTGGCACCCGGGCTCGGAATGTGTGGAAGGAGCAGGCGCTCGACTACGTGGCCGGCTACTGCGTGGTCAATGATGTCTCCGAGCGCGAATTCCAGCTCGAGCGCGGCGGCACGTGGGACAAGGGCAAGGGCTGCGACACCTTCTGTCCGGCGGGCCCGTGGCTGGTCACGCGTGACGAGGTACCCGACGCGCAAAAGCTGGGGATGTGGCTCGACGTCAATGGCGAGCGCATGCAGAAGGGCAGCACGGCCACCATGGTTTTCGATGTGGCGACGATCGTCAGCTATGTCAGCCGCTTCATGACGCTGGAGCCCGGCGACCTGATCGCCACCGGCACGCCGCCGGGTGTGGGCATGGGCTTCAAGCCGCCGCGCTACCTGCGTGCCGGCGACGTGATGCGCCTGGGCGTCGAGGGGCTTGGCGAGCAGTCCCAGAACGTCGTGGCCTACGTCGGGCGCGGTGGCGCAATACGAATCTAGGCGGATTCAGACGGATCCAGGGCAGGGCGGTTGGGTGTCCGCGGCGACATCGGCGCGGGTTCCCAACGGAAACGTCTTCACACAAATCGTCGCAGTTCCACACAAAGCGTCCGATCAGGGCAACAGTTTTGCCGTGATTCCGGGCGTTTTCGCACGAAATCAGCATTCCAGGTTTTCTTCCTTGGGGTGCGTGAAATACTGTTCATACATGTCTGCCGTTTAGAGCACTGTCATGTCTGAACACGCCCCCGAAATCGAAGACCCCGACATCGACGCCCCTGAAGTCGCATCGATCCTCAAGTCTGTCTCCGTCCGCCTCGCCAAGGATTCCCCCACCCGGTCCTTCTGCACCCTGCACGACACGCTCGACTCGCGTGACGAACTGCAGGACATCCGCCGCCATATCCACCAGCATCCCGAGCTTGCCTTCAACGAGGTCCACACGGCCGAACTCGTCGCCAGCAAGCTGGAGAACTGGGGCTACACGGTCACACGTGGCGTGGGCGGTACTGGCGTGGTGGCCTCGCTGCGAGTGGGCGCGGGGCAACGCAGCGTCGGCATTCGCGCCGACATGGATGCATTGCCGATCCACGAGCGGTCGGGCTTGCCCTATGCCAGCGTGCACGACGGCAAGATGCACGCGTGTGGCCATGATGGCCACACCGCCGTGCTACTGGGTGCCGCGCGGCAACTGGCACGTACCCGGCAATTCGATGGCACCGTGCACCTGATCTTCCAGCCGGCCGAGGAGATCGGGGCGGGCGGTGGCGCGGAACGGATGCTGGCCGACGGCCTGTTCGAACGCTTTCCGTGCGATGCGATATTTGGCCTGCATAACCATCCGGGTGCCGAGGCCGGTACCTTCATGTTCCGTTCGGGCCCGTTCATGGCCGCGTGCGACACCGTAGCGATCACCATCCGAGGGAAGGGGGGCCATGCCGCGCGGCCGCATCAGTCGATTGATCCGATCCTGGTCGCGGGCAGTCTGGTCATGGCGCTGCAGTCCATCGTGGCGCGCAACGTCGATCCGAATGAGACTGCCGTGGTGACCATCGGCACGCTGCATGCGGGCCACGCGCCCAATGTGATTCCAGATAGCGCGCGCATGGAACTCAGCGTGCGCTCATTCAGTGCGGATGTCCGGGCATCCATGGAAACGCGCATCAAGCAGCTTGCCACGTCACACGCCGAGGGCTACGGCGCGACGGCCGATATCGAGTACGTGCGTGGCTATCCGGTGCTCGTCAACAGCGAAGCGGAGACCGAGTTCGCACGCCAGGTGGCCGAGGAACTGGTGGGCCCCGAACGTGCAATCGCGAATTTCCACCGCATCGCCGGCAGTGAGGACTTCGCTTACTTCCTGCAGCAGCGGCCCGGGTGTTTCGTCCGGATGGGCAATGGGGTCAACCAGCCGCTGCTTCACAACGCCGGCTACGACTTCAATGACGACAACCTGACCGTCGGGGCGGCTTACTGGACGCGGCTGGTCGAGCGTTACCTCGCCGGGTAGGACAGGGCGACAGGACTATTTGAAGAAGGCACTCGGCGGCACGCCGAACTGCCGGCGGAACATCGTCGCGAAGGCGCTCGGGCTGCCATAGCCCATGTCGAGCGCCACATCCACCACCTTGTCGCCTGCCGCCAGCCGCTCTAGCGCGGCCAGCAGCCGTGCCTGCTGGCGCCACTGGCCGAACGTCATCCCGGTCTCCCGCGCGAATCGGCGCTGAATGGTCTTGGGGTCCACGCCAAGCCTGTCGCCCCAGTCAGCCAGCGTCAGGCCAGAGTCGGGGCTGTCGGTGATCCGCTCGCAGATCACGCGCAGGTCCTTGTCCTTCGGGCGGGGCAGGTGGAGCGGCAGCGTGGGTACCAGCGTGACTTCATCGAGCAGCAATTGCATCAGCCGGGATTCGCGCGAGTCGGGCGAATAGGGCAGGGGAATGTCGATCGCGGCCAGGATCAACTCGCGCAGCAGCGGAGAAATACCGAGTACGGTACAGCGCGTGGGCAGGTTCGGCGCGGCGTCGGGGCGAATGTAGGCCGTGCGCATCTGCACGTGCCCGACCATGCGGATCCAGTGCACGGTGCCACCGGGCATCCACATGCCGCGTGTCGGCGGCACGATCCACTGTCCTTCTGACGTCGAGACCACCATTACCCCGTGCACGGCGTGGATGAGTTGCGCGTGCGGGTGCTGATGGGGCTTGGTGACATGGGTCGGCAGGTAGTCCGCCGCCATGGCCGCCACAGGCATCGGGCCGCGGTCGTACTGGAGGTAGGCGGGCTGTTCCGAGTAGGTATCGGGCCGCCCGTCGGCATGGGCAGCGTTCGGCGCTTCGGCTGGCATGTCCTTTTCTCCAAAGTTACGGCCTCATTCTCGCAGGACAGGCGGCAGTTTGCCAATTAGCATCGTCACACTTCCCGGCCGCGCGCTGTTCGGGCGCCCGGGCTTTTGCCAAGCATGACTGGCCAATGCGCCCCCGCACCATGAGCACAACCATCAATCCGGCCCATCCGGCCGACCGTGAGGAAGGCACACGCTTCCGCGTGCTGTACGCGATCAGTTTCGCGCACTTCCTCAACGACATGATCCAGTCGCTGATCCTTGCCATCTATCCGATGCTCAAGGGCGGCTTCAACCTGAGCTTCACGCAGATCGGTCTGCTGACGCTGACGTATCAGGTTACGGCGTCGCTGCTGCAGCCGGTGGTCGGCCTGTACACGGACAAGCATCCGAAGCCGCATTCGCTCGCCATCGGCATGGGATTCACGCTGTGTGGCCTGTTGCTGCTGTCGGTGGCCCCGACCTATGGCGTGCTGCTGGTTGCCGCAGCGCTGGTGGGAACCGGTTCGTCGATCTTCCACCCGGAATCGTCGCGTGTGGCGCGGCTGGCGTCGGGCGGACAGCATGGGCTGGCTCAGTCGATCTTCCAGGTGGGCGGTAACGGTGGCAGCGCGATGGGTCCGCTGCTGGCGGCGTGGATCGTTCACTCGCAGGGCAGCGTGGCGTGGTTCTCGCTGGCCGCGCTGCTGGCCATCACCGTGCTGTGGCAAATCGGCGGCTGGTACGGCCGGCACCTGGCCGAGCGCGCCGCGAAGAAGAAGGGCGCCGGCGTCGTGGTCAACAAGCTGCCGAAGTCGACAGTGGTGCGCGCCATCGTGGTGCTGCTGCTGCTGATCTTCTCGAAGTACTTCTACATGGCCAGCCTGAACACGTACTACACGTTCTACCTGATGGAGAAGTTCGGCCTGGCGCGTCAGACCTCGCAGATCTACCTGTTCCTGTTCCTGTTTGCCGTAGCGGCGGGCACGATCATGGGCGGGCCGATTGGTGACCGTATCGGCCGCAAGCGCGTGATCTGGGCGTCGATCCTGGGCGTGGCGCCGTTCACGCTGATGCTGCCCCATGCCAACCTGTTCTGGACCGCCGTGCTGTCCGTGGTGATCGGCTTCATCCTGGCCTCGGCCTTCTCGGCCATCCTGGTGTTCGCCCAGGAACTGATCCCGGGCAAGGTGGGCATGGTGTCCGGGCTGTTCTTCGGGTTTGCCTTCGGCATGGGCGGTATTGGCGCCGCCGTGCTCGGCCGGCTGGCCGATGCGCACGGCATCGAGACCGTGTACCAGCTTTGCGCGTTCCTGCCGCTGCTGGGCCTGCTCGCGGTATTCCTGCCGGACCTGCGCGAGAGGGCGAAGGCGGCTTGAACGGCTGATGGTTTTAACCCCCTCGCGCCAGAGCGGGAGGGGGCGTCACTTCCCTCCCGCGATCACTTCCCCGTCTTGTCCTGCGAGACATCCATGATCATCCGCGTCAGCAGATACAGACGCGGCGTGACCGAGTTCAAGTCCACATACTCCGCATCGTTCGAATGCGCGCCGAAGCCGCGCAAGCCGAAGCGCTCGATCACCGGTGCCTTGGTGGCCGCCGCCGCAAATGCCGCATCGGTGCCGCCGCCTTCGGCGGTGTCATAAACAGCCAGCTTTTCGCCGATTTCGGCATAGATGCCCTGCGCGTGCACAGCCAGCGCACGCGATGCCGGTGTCGCTTCCAGCGGCGGGCGACGGCGCTCGAACTTCACCTCGACCTTCGTGTCGGGAATCAGCTTCTTCTGGATCCGCTCCTGTAGCGTGCGCTCCAGGCTGTCGTAGTCGGCGGTGCGCAGCACGCGCACATCGGCCTGCGCGGTGGCTACGGCCGGAATCACGTTGCGGTTGGTGCCGGCGTGGGACAGGGTCCAGTTGACCTTGAGGCCAGTGTCCGGGTTGGACAGGTCGCGCATCTGCAGGATTTGGTGCGATAGCTCGTAGAGCGCATTACGCCCCAGTTCCGGCGAGCTTCCCGCATGGGAGGACTTGCCGTCGACCTTGAGCGAGATGGCGCCAATGCCGCTCGTAGCCAGCGAGAGCCGGTCGCCGGTGACGCGCGAGGCTTCGCACGAGAACACGGCATCCTGCTCCGCCCCCAGCTTCGTCAACGTGGCGCGCGCGCCCGGCGAGCTGATTTCCTCGTCGCCATTGATCAGCACGGTCAGCGTGCCATAGTCCTTGAACTTCATCTTCTGCAGGATGGCCACGGTATGCAGGATCACCGCCACACCGTTCTTGTCGTCGGCAATGCCCAGGCCGTAGGCGCGATCCCCGTCGACGCGGAAGGGCTGCTGCGCGAGCATTCCGCGCAGGTACACCGTGTCCATGTGCGCGATCAGCATGATCTTGCGTTGGCCGGTGCCCTTGAACTGGGCCATGACCATCTTGCCCACCTTCGCCGGGGTGTCCTCCATGCGATAGATCTCAGTTGGCTCGACCAGCTTCGCGTCGCCGCCGAGCGCGGCCAGGCGGTCGCGAAGCAGGTTGGCGATGCGGTCCAGGCCTTCGATATCCTTGCTGCCAGACTCGATCGAGACCAGGTCCTTGAGCGTGTCGATCAGCGCCGGCTTTTCCTGCTGCGCAAGCTGAAAGGCCGGCTGCACGGGCTCGGCCTGGGCCGGCAGGGCGCAGATCGCGCCAGCCAGCGCCAGCGCGGCGGGCAAGAGGGCCAGGCGGGCCAGGCGGGTACGCAGGGCAGGGTGAGGGGCAGCGTGCATGACGGGAACACTCCTTGTGGTGTCTTCTGTGCGGAAAGTTGGAATGTTGCGGAATCGGGGCGTCGCGGTAAAGGCCCCGGCGTGGGTCTCGTCACGATTCACGCGCCGTCCGCGCATCCTGTCGCGCGGGCGCTGCAGACATTGGTCATCCTGGCATCGAATTTGCGGCATCATGGTGGTCATGAAGTCCGCCGTACTCCAGCCCCCCGGGACCCCCGCCATGCCTGCCGCCGTGCCTTCCCGTGCGCCTGCGCACCCTGCCTGTGCCCATTGCCTGGCACTGGCTGACGACCCGCGCCGGCGCGAACCCCATCCCTGCCTGGCCCTGCACAACACGGCGCCGCTGGTCAGCCAGAGCGCGGCCGGCGTGCCGTTCAGCATGTTGTCGTTCAGGTGCCGGGAATGCGGTACCGCATGGCGGCTCTATGACCGGGCCAACGAGCTGTTCGTGTCGTGGGTGCCGGAGCATCCGCTGGTGCGATAACCGCTCGCCCGTTTCAGGGGCGCGGGCCGGATCGGCTAAGATGGCGGCAATTCGGACGCGGCCATGCATTTCCCGCCACGTCCCGCCAAATCCGCAGATTCCCGCTAATTTCCCGCCAATTTCCCGCTCAAGCCCGATCATGGTCGCCTTCCGATCCCTGCCGCTGCACGCCGCGTTCATCGCGGCCGCTGCCCTGACCGCCTCCATCTCCGTCCCGGCCTTCGCCGCGGACAACTATCCGAGCCGCCCGATCCGCATGATCGTCGCCTATCCGACCGGCGGCATCAGCGACGCCGTGGCGCGTGCGCTGGGCGAAAAGCTCTCGGTGCAGATGGGCACCTCGGTGGTGGTCGAGAACAAGGCCGGAGCGGGTGGCAGCATCGGCATCGACGCCGTGGCCAAGGCCGCGCCGGACGGCTACACAGTCGGTTTCTCGTCGACCAGCCCGCTGACGCTCAATCCGCACGTGGGCCACGTCAACTACGACCCGCAGCACGACGTGGCGCCGGTGATGAGCGTGATGTACTCGCCGGTGCTCGTGGTCGCCACGCCGAGCTTCTCCGGCAAATCGTTCCAGGACCTGATCGCGCAGGCCAAGGCCAAGCCGGGCTCGGTGCGCTGGGCCACGTCTGGCCTTGGCACGGTGGGCCACGTGATGCTTGAGCAGATCAAGGCCAAGTCGAAGACCGAACTGACGATGATCCCGTACAAGGGTGCCGGCCAGCAGATGAATGACGCGCTCGGCGGACAGTTCGAGGTGATGAGCACCAACGCCAGCCCCATGCTGACGCAGCACATGCAGGCCGGGCGCCTGCGCGCCATCGCCGTGGGCGCGCCGAAGCGCATCGACTCGCTGCCCAATGTGCCGACCATGGACGAACTGGGCTATCCCAAGGCCAACCTGACCTCGACGTTCGGTATCTTCGCGCCGGGCAAGACGCCGCCGGCCATCATCAACAAGCTCAATGCGGAACTGAACAAGGCGCTGGCCGAGCCCGACGTGCGCGACCGCCTGCTGCGCGGCGGCGAGGTGCCCACGGGTGGATCGGCGGCACAATTCGGCGCGGCCATTCGCGCCGAGTCGGCGGAGAACGCGCGCATCGTCAAGGAAGCCGGCATCAAGATCGATTGAGATGGATTCCGCTCAGCCGAAGGCGGCGGCCACATCTGCCACATTCGCCTCATCCGCCTCATAGGGCAGCCAATGACGGCCGGCCGCGTGTCGCGACGGCTGTTTCTATCGGGTCCAGGCGGCTCCCGAGCCGATAGACCGAACGCAGCATGATGCCGTTGAACGGCCAGAGCGCGAGTTTGGTGCGTACCCGTGACAGGTGGCTGTCGATGGTGCGCGCCTGCTCCTTGATACCCGTGGCAGGCCAAACGTGCTCGATCATCGCGCGGCGCGTCACCAGCGCGCCAAGGTTGCGGAACAGCAGCAGCGCCAGCGCGTATTCCTTGGGCGACAGGGCCACGGTCATGCTGTTGACCCACACGCGGTGCTCCGCTACCGCAAAGCGGAACACGCCGCAGACGAGTTGATCGGAGGTGTCCCCTAGCGCGCCGGGCGGCACGGTGGCAACCGTCATGCCGGGCACCGCTGCCCGCCGGGTCAATGCCTCGATGCGGGCCCGAAGTTCATCGCATCGCGCGGGCTGTGGCACGTACGCATCCGCGCCAGCCGCGAGGCAGCCCACGACCACTTCCTCCGCATCGCTCTGGCCCAGCATCATCACCGGCATCCCGTGTCCCAGTGTGCGCCGCACCCAATCGAGCAGATCATCGGCGTTGGTACCGGCCACGTCCCGGTCCAGCAGCAGCAGATCGAACGGCTCACGACGCATGGCCTCGATCATCGGCTGGCTGCTGCGAAATCGCGCAAGCGTGTGTCCGCCGGGATGCAACGCTCGCTCCAGCACGATGGCGCGGGCGGGGTCGTCTTCGAGCGCGGCGATTCTCAAGATGCGTTTCCTTCCTGTTCAGGTCAGATGTTCCGGGTCATGGTAGGCCGATGCGCGCGCCAAACGAAAGTAAACATTTGTGGCCGATGCAGAAAATGAGCATCGTCTTATAGGGTTTTCTCGCTCACACGCCTCTAATGGTCGTCAGCGATTTCACTGGACGCTCCACGTGGGAGCGACGACGCATGACAAGGATGGGACTGAGGGTTGCCTCGCTGGAGGACGACGCCGCCGAGGCCGCGAGGATTCGCGAGATCGTGACGGCGGAAGGGCACGAGTGCGTAACGTTCGCCGATGGCAGGCGCATGCTGGTCACGTTGCGCAAGGTCACGTTCGACCTGCTGCTGCTTGACTGGCACGTGCCGCATGTCTCGGGCCGGGAAGTACTGGACTGGGTGCGCGCGCACCTGGACCCGCGCATACCGGTGATGTTCCTGACTGGGCGTGACACCGAGGCGGACATTGTCGCAACGTTGAGTGCCGGCGCCGACGACTATATGGTCAAGCCGATCCGGCCGCGCGAACTCGGCGCGCGCATCGCAGCGCTGCTGCGGCGAGCGTACCCGGACTCTCGCCAGCCAGACGATGGACGGCTGACCTGGGGCTGTTTCCGCTTTGATGCCGTGACGCGCGAAGCCACGTGCCACGGGCAGGAGGTACGGCTGACGCCGAAGGAGTTCGAAGTCGCGCTGCTCCTGTTCCGCAATGAGGGCCGCGCCGTGCCGCGCGAATACATGCTTGCGGCGATCTGGGGCAAGGAACTGCCACCGCTGTCGCGCACCATCGATACCCATGTCTCGCGCGTGCGTACCAAGCTCGGCCTGTGGGAGCACAACGGCGTGCGGCTCCAGCCGCTCTACACGCATGGCTATCGTCTGGAACTGCTGACGACGCCGGGGATGGCGCCACCGTCAACACCACCGCCAACTCCACCTTCGACTCCGCCATCGCAAAAAAAGAAAGGCACCCGAAGGTGCCTTTCTGCCAACTGATCAAACCAACAATCAGAAGATGTGGCGGATGCCAGCGCCGAAGCTGGTCTGGTTGTTGCGGCCCGGCAGTTCGGTCGTGGTAGCGCCCGAAACCTTGTTGAAGTCCGCAGCACCATAGACTTGCGTGCGCTTCGACAGCGAGTACTCGGCGATCAGCGCGGCCGTGTAGCGGCGGCCATTGTTGTCGGCGATACCGTTCTTGTTTTCGACGTAATCGGCGTAGAACGCACCGGTCAGCGCCAGGGCCGGAGTGGCCTGGTAGGTCGCGCCGATGTAGCCCAGCGTGTCCTTGCGCGGATTGGCGTTGGCAGCAGCCGTACCGACGGTGTTCGGAGCCGGGTTGGCGTTCGTCGTGACGACGGCGGCGTTGTTCAGGATGTTGTCCATCAGGCCGGTGTGGTCGCGACCACCGATGTAGCCCAGGAAGATCTTTGCCGGGCCGATCGAGTACTTACCAGCAGCGCCCCACATTTGCTGCTTGTTGCCATTGGCGTCGCGAATTTCCTGGTACACGCCACCCACGCCGAACGGGCCGTAGTTGTAGGCTGCGCGCACGCCAAAGTACGGCGTGTTGATGCCGGCGCCCGAACCGCTTGCCTTCGTGAAGCTGCCCGGGGTTTCGCCGAAGCCGTAGCTTGCGCCGAAATCAAAACCGCTGAACGAACCGCCGTAGCTGACCACGTTGTTGCGACGGAGCTGCGTCAGGCTGTAGTACATCCACGAGTTACCGGTGTAGTTACCGATGGTCAGCGGATCGTAGTCACCGAAGAAATTAAACCCTTCGGTGTACTGACGGCCCAGCTTCACGGCGCCGAAGTCACCAGCCAGGCCAACGTAGGCTTGACGGTTGAAGATCTGGCCCGACGAGCTCATCGTGCCGTTGGGCACGTTGAAGCCGTTTTCCAGTTGGAAGATGGCCTTCAGGTTGTTGCCCAGGGCTTCGGCGCCCTTCAGGCCCCAGCGGCTTTGCGTGATGGCACCATTGTCCATCGCGAGTTGGCCGTGGTTGTTGGCATCGGCGTTGGTCGTGTAGTGGATGCTGGCGTCGGCAATGCCGTACAGCGTGACCGACGTTTGCGCGTAGGCGCCGCCGGCAAACAGCGAACCGAGTGCGAGGGTCAGTAGCGATTTCTTCATGGTGCTCCTTTTCTGTCTTGTGGTTGTCCGCTGCCGGATCACGGCGCGTCCATTTGAATAACGTTTGCTGTAAACGCCGCGAAAATTTAACAAAAGGCGGATCGTTCGGACATAAAACCAAGCAAGAGCAGTGCTTCAGGAGGAGATTTGGTGCAATTCCGTTGGTTTGCCGCTACACAATGCCTCCGCACCCTGAAAATGGTGCGCAGCAGCACGCGTCGTTCTGGTGCAAGGGCACGAACGGGCAGCGACAGGGCAACGAAAAACAGGGGGATAAACGGAAGTGCGGAGGACAGCGCAGCGGTCGTGAAATACGACTGCTGCGCTGCAATAACCTAATCGAAAATGCGGGTTTTCCCTTAGAAGAAAATACCGCGGATTTATCGCGGATTTACTTTGGAATTACCCACAGCCTCGATCTCAGGCTTGTGGAATTTCTATCTTGACCTCGAGAACCTCGAGGTTGTCCTGACGCTCCAGGCTGACGCGCAGGTCCTGATCGCTGATTTTGACGTACTTCGAAATCACGGCCACCAGCTCGCGCTGAAGGGCCGGCAGGTAATCGGCCGGCGCCGAATGGCCCGAACGTTCATGGGCAAGAATGATCTGCAGGCGCTCCTTGGCGACCGATGCGGATTTCTTCTTCTCTCCCAGCAGGAAGGACAGGATCGACATGTGGATGAGCCCTCCTTATTTGTTGCCGAAGATGCGCGAGAACAGCCCCGGCTTCTGATAATCGGTAAAGCGCAGCGGTTTGTCCTTGCCCAGGAAGCGGTCCACGATGTCGCCGTAGGCATCGGCCACATCGGTGCCTTCCAGGTGGATCGCCGGCGTGCCCTGGTTGGAGGCATGGAGCACCGCCTCCGATTCCGGAACCACGCCGATCAGCTTGATGCGCAGGATTTCCTGAATATCGGTAAGCGACAGCATCTCGCCACCGTGCACGCGCTTGGGGTTGTAGCGCGTGATCAGCAGGTGTTCCTTGATCGGCTCGCCTTCGCTGGCGCGCTTGGTCTTCGACGACAGGATACCGAGAATGCGGTCCGAATCGCGTACCGACGATACCTCGGGGTTGGTCACGATCAGCGCCTCGTCAGCGAAATACATCGCCATTAGCGCGCCCGTCTCGATGCCGGCCGGCGAGTCGCAGATGATGTACTCGAAGCCCATTTCCTTCAGGTCGTTGATGACCTTCTCCACGCCCTCGCGCGTCAGCGCTTCCTTGTCGCGCGTCTGCGACGCCGGCAGGATGAACAGGTTTTCGCACTTCTTGTCCTTGATCAGCGCCTGGTGCAGGTTCGCTTCGCCCTGCACCACGTTGATCAGGTCATACACCACGCGACGCTCGCAGCCCATGATCAGGTCGAGGTTGCGCAGGCCGACGTCGAAATCGATCACGGCAGTCTTGTGGCCACGCAGGGCCAGACCGGCGGCGAAACTCGCGCTGGTGGTGGTCTTGCCAACGCCCCCCTTGCCGGAGGTCACTACGATGATTTTTGCCATGGCTCTATGGTCCGGTATGAGTGGAATTCGTTCGATTGCGTGCTGCCGTTATTTCATGCGCAGCGGTTCAAGGATCAGCTTTTCGTCGGCCAGGCGAACCTGTGCCGACTTGCCGAGCACGTCGGCCGGGAGTGTCTGCTCCGCGGTCCGGTAGATGCCGGCGATGGAAATCAGTTCGGGCTCCAGGCACGTGCAGAAGATGCGCGCATCGGGATTACCCTTGACACCCGCCAGTGCGCGGCCGCGCAGCGGGGCATAGATATGGATATTGCCTTCGGCGATGACTTCGGCGCCGTAGCTGACCAGGTCCAGGATCACCACGTCGCCCTGGGCGTAGATCTGCTGGCCCGAGCGCAGCGGCTTGTCGATCAGCAGCGTGGGGATTGCGCGGGGGGCGGAAGCCGCGTTCGCGGCCGCCATGATCTCGGCGATTTCCGAGGCCTTGCCATTGACGGCGGCGCCCTCGCTGTCCTTGCCCTTGCCGGTGTTCCCGGCCGCCTCGGCGTCCGTCTGCCCGCTTGCCGCCGTGGCTTCGGGTTTGCCCGCCTTCTCTTTAGGGGCCTCGTCCTTGCCGCCACGCCGGCTCTGGCTGTCCAGCAGCGGCAGGCCGAAGCCGCCGGCCCAGTCGCGCTGGTCGGCACGGGCCACCACGCCGATGGCACGGGCCTTGAGGGTGGCCAGGGTGTCGATCACACGGTCCAGCGCCAGCGCCCCGGTGCCTTCCAGGCGGCGCAGGTCCAGCGCGACAACGTCATCAGAAAAGAAATCGGGGGTTGACTCGAAGCGGGAGAGGAGGTCGTCCCGCACCGCGTCCAGGTCGGCGGTATTGAGAGCGAGAAGGAGGGCGTCGACGTTGCCACTGCGCAGCTCGAAGCGTGGCGATTTCTTCTGAGACATAGCCGGGTGACCGTGGAAATGCCACATTCTAACGTCGTATCTCCGGGGAACTGTAACAAATGTCGGACGGCCGGCCCCAGGTGGCCGATGCGGACCACGGGCGCGCCAGCCGCACGTCAAAAAGTGGTGATGGCGGGGATGGTTCACATCAAATGCCTCGGCTTGTTACGATTGCACGTCCTCAAGTACGGAGCATCCATGGGAGCCATCGTTAACTGCGCGGCCTATCGCGACGGCAGAAAGGTCGGAGATGTGGAGTTCGACGGCATTGCCAGAGCGCTGGCCGAGCCCGGCACCTTCGTCTGGCTGGGGCTGCACGAGCCAGACCTGCCGCTGCTGCGCAAGGTGCAGCAGGCGTTCGGTCTGCACGATCTGGCCGTGGAGGACGCGCTGGAGCCACATCAGCGCCCCAAGATCGAGGCCTACGGTGACTCGGTGTTCGTGGTGCTGGGTACCGCGCGCCTGGTCGACGACGAAGTGGTGGTGGGTGAGACGCATCTGTATGTCGGCCCGAACTACGTGGTTTCGGTGCGGCATGGCGCCAGTTCCACCTACACGCCGGTGCGCGAGCGCTGCGAGGAAGACCCGCGCGGCATGGCGCATGGCACGGGGTTCGTGCTCTATGCGTTGATGGACTACATCGTCGATCACTACCTGCCAATCGTGAACCGGCTCGAGGAAGCCTTCGAGGCGCTGGAGCAGGATATCTTCCACGACGAGTTCGATCGCGCGGCCATCGAGCGCCTCTATAAGGTCAAGCATCAGGTCCTGCGCCTGCGCAACGTGGTCTATCCGGTCGAAGACATCTGCAGCCAGTTGATCCGCCTGCATGAAGACCTTGTGCCAAAGGATCTGCGCGCGTACTTCCGCGATATCCAGGACCACAGCAGCCGCGTTGTGCGCACACTCGACGTGGTACGAGAGATGCTGACGACGGCCGTCCAGGTCAACCTGGCGCTGGTCACCGTGACACAGAACGAGGTGGTCAAGCGGCTGGCCGGGTGGGGTGCGATTCTGGCGGTGCCCACCGTCGTGTTTTCGCTCTATGGCATGAACTTCAATTTCATGCCGGAACTGAAGTTTCACTACGCGTATCCCGTGGTGATCGGCTTCACGGCGGCCGCGTGCAGCTTTCTCTGGCGCAAGCTGCACCGCGCGGGCTGGATCTGACGGTTTCGTCGCCATGATCTCCCTTCTCCCGCATGCTGGAGTGGGGGGATCCCCCTCCTGAAGACATCGGCCGAACCGTCTTCCAGCGCCAGCAGTTGCTGGTCTTCTGCATTTTTATATTTCGTTTACACCCCCCTCCCGCCTCTCTACCCCGTTTTTACCCCCCGATCCCTAACCTGCTATCCGTAAATCACTCAGTCAGGTGTTATCGCCTGCACAAGTCATGGACGGGATCTACTTCCTTGTATTGCTGGCCTTCGGCGCGTTGACGGGCGCGCTGCTGGCTCTGTGCGCCGCGCTTGGCGCCAATCCGCCGGCCAGTCGAGGTAACGGCGAAGCCGCCGCTGCCGATTCCAGGCCAGCCGCCGACAACAGGGGGCAGTAATGGAATGGACTGACCTGCTTAGCGCCGGCCTGGCCGCTGCGCTCTTCATCTACCTGCTCATTGCGCTGTTCCGGCCGGAGAAATTCTGATGTCGACACCGCACTTCACTCAATTTCTCGGACTGCTGGTTCTGTTTCTGGCCATCCTGTTCGTGGTGGGCCCATTCCTGGGCCGCTATATGCGCCGTGCCGTCGAGGAGGGCAACTTCAGCCTGACCGCCTGGGGGCGGCCCATCGAGCGCGTGCTGTATCGCGTGGCCGGTGTGCGTGCCGATGCCGAAATGGGCTGGAAGCAATACGCCATCGCGGTGCTTGTCTTCAATGTGATCGGCGTGATCGCCGTCTACGCGCTCCAGCGCGTGCAGGGTTTGCTGCCACTGAATCCGCAGGCGTTTGGCGCGGTCTCGCCCGATTCGTCGTTCAACACCGCCATCAGCTTTGTCACCAATACGAACTGGCAAGGCTACAGCGGCGAGTCGACGATGAGCTACCTGACGCAGATGCTGGCGCTGACGGTCCAGAACTTCGTCTCCGCAGCCACTGGCATTGCCGTGGTCTTCGTTCTGATCCGTGGCTTCGCGCGCCATACCTCGGCCACGATTGGCAACTTCTGGGTCGATATCACGCGCACCACGCTCTACGTGCTGCTGCCGCTGTCGGTGATCACAGCGCTGCTGCTGGTCAGCCAGGGCGTGATCCAGAACTTCGACGGCTACAAGGACGCGAATCTCGTCACGGCGGTCGAGTACACGCAGCCCAAGGTCGACGCGGCGGGCCAGCCCGTGCTCGACCCGCAAGGCAAGCCCGTGACAGAGGCGATGAAGACGACCACGCAGACGCTGGCGATGGGGCCCGTGGCTTCGCAGGAAGCGATCAAGATGCTCGGCACTAATGGTGGCGGCTTCTTCAACGCGAACTCGGCGCACCCCTATGAGAACCCGACGCCGCTGTCCAATTTCATCGAGATGCTGGCGATCTTCCTGATCCCGGCGGCCCTGTGCTTCACGTTTGGCGAGATGGTGCGGGACCGGCGTCAGGGCGTGGCCGTGCTGGCCTCGATGACGGTGATCTTCGTCGTGATGGCCGTGGCGGCGATGGCGTCCGAGCAGCACATCACGGCGGCCCTGTCGTCTCTGTCGATCGACCATGCCGCGTCCGCACTGCAGGCAGGCGGCAACATGGAAGGCAAGGAAGTGCGCTTCGGCATATCGGCCACTTCGCTGTTCGCCACGATCACGACCGCCGCTTCGTGCGGCGCGGTCAACGCCATGCACGACTCGTTCACGGCCATTGGCGGTCTGGTGCCGATGTTGCTGATGCAACTGGGTGAGGTCGTGTTTGGCGGCGTGGGATCGGGCCTCTACGGAATGCTCGTGTACGCCGTGCTGGCCGTGTTTATCGCGGGCCTGATGATTGGACGCACGCCCGAGTACCTCGGCAAGAAGATCGAGGCCTACGAGATGAAGATGACCGCCGTGGCGATCCTGGTCACGCCGCTGCTCGTACTCGTGGGTACCGCCATCGCGGTGATGCTGGAGCCGGGTCGCGCCGGCGTGTTCAACCCGGGCACGCACGGTTTCTCCGAGATCCTGTATGCGCTGTCGTCGGCGTCGAACAACAACGGCAGCGCGTTTGCCGGCCTTTCCGCCAACACACCCTTCTACAACACGCTTCTGGCTGCGGCTATGTGGTTCGGGCGCTTCTGGATCATCGTGCCGGTGCTGGCGATGGCCGGTTCGCTGGCCGCCAAGCGCCGTACGCCGGTCACGGCCGGCACCATGCCGACGCATGGCCCGCTGTTCATCGTTTTGCTCGTGGGTTCGGTGCTGCTGGTTGGCGCGCTGACCTATGTGCCGGCGCTGGCCCTGGGGCCGGTGGCGGAGCAACTGCAGCCCGCGGCGGTGACCGCGGCTGCCAAGTAATCCTGCGGAGAATCGCACATGCAACAACAATCCACCGCGACACGCTCCAGCGCTGCCGGCACGGCGTCGCGCAATCCGGCACCGGGTTCCACGGTGATGACAGGCGGCGGCCTGCCAGGCCATCCGCGTCCCTCGCGCGGCATGATGTCGCCCGAGCTGGTGAAGCCGGCCATCATCGATGCCTTCCGCAAGCTGAATCCACGCGATCAGTTGCGCAACCCGGTGATGTTCGTGGTCTACGCCGGCAGCATCCTGACGTCGATCCTGTGCGTGCGTGCCTGGCTGCACCCGACGCCGGGTGGCGAATCGGCAGGCTTCATCCTGGCCGTGACGGTATGGCTCTGGTTCACGGTACTGTTTGCGAACTTCGCCGAAGCACTGGCTGAAGGTCGCAGCAAGCAGCAGGCCGCTGCGCTGCGCGGACTCAAGACCACCACCATGGCACGCGTGGTGCGCGCCGGCCATCGCGATGCGCGCGCGCAGGGGGCTACCGAGCAGCGTGCGGCCACGGAACTGCGCAAGGGCGATGTCGTGCTCGTCGAGGCCGGCGACATGATCCCTGGCGATGGCGAAGTCATCGAGGGCGTGGCGTCGGTCGATGAAAGCGCCATCACCGGCGAATCGGCGCCGGTGATCCGTGAGTCGGGTGGCGACTTCTCATCGGTCACTGGTGGCACGCGTGTGCTGTCGGACTGGATCATCGTGCGCATCACGGCCAACCCCGGCGAGAGCTTCATCGACCGCATGATCAGCATGGTCGAAGGTGCCAAGCGCCAGAAGACACCGAACGAACTCGCGCTGACGATCCTGCTGGTGGGGCTCACGCTGGTGCTGTTGCTGGCCACAGCCACGCTGCAGCCGTATTCGCTCTACGCGGTGCTGGTGACCAAGGCCGGCGTGCCGGTCTCGGTGACGGTGCTCGTGGCGCTGCTGGTCTGCCTGATTCCGACCACGATCGGTGGCCTGCTGTCGGCGATCGGCGTAGCCGGCATGAGCCGCATGATGGAAGCGAATGTGATCGCCACGTCGGGCCGCGCGGTGGAAGCGGCGGGCGATGTCGACGTGCTGCTGCTCGACAAGACCGGCACGATCACACATGGCAATCGCCAGGCCTCGCGCTTTATCTGTGCGCCCGGCGTTACCGAGCGTCAGCTCGCCGAGGCCGCGTGGCTGTCGTCGCTGGCCGATGAAACACCGGAAGGCCGCAGCATCGTTGTGCTGGCACGCCAGCAGTCAGACGTGAGCGCGCCGGAGATGGGCGAGCGGGGACTGGCAGCGCCGGTGTTCGTGCCGTTCACCGCGCAGACGCGCATGAGCGGTGTCGACGTGGCCAATGGCCAGATCGTGCGCAGCGTGCGCAAGGGCGCGGCCGATGCGGTGCGCCGCTACGTGACCGAGCGCGCGGGCAAGTTCCCCGATGTGGTGATGCAGGCCGTCGATGATGTGGCGCGCGCGGGCAGCACGCCGCTGGTGGTGGCGGAATCCATCGCGCAGGGTACCGAGGAATCGGTGCGAGTGCTCGGCGTGATCGAGCTCAAGGACATCGTCAAGGCCGGCATCCGCGAGCGCTTTGTCGAACTGCGCAAGATGGGTATCCGCACGGTGATGATCACCGGCGACAACCGGTTGACCGCTGCGTCGATCGCGGCCGAGGCCGGTGTCGACGACTTCCTCGCCGAGGCCACGCCAGAGGCCAAGCTGGCGCTGATTCGCGAGTACCAGAGCGAAGGGCGTCTTGTGGCGATGACCGGCGACGGTACCAACGATGCACCGGCGCTGGCGCAGGCCGATGTGGCCGTGGCGATGAACAGCGGCACGCAGGCCGCGCGCGAGGCCGGCAATATGGTCGACCTGGACAGCAATCCAACCAAGCTGATCGAGATCGTAGAGATCGGCAAGCAGATGCTGATGACGCGCGGGTCGTTGACCACGTTCAGCGTGGCCAACGACGTGGCCAAGTATTTCGCCATCATCCCGGCCGCGTTCGCGACCACCTATCCGCAGCTCAACCTGCTCAACGTGATGGGGCTGTCGACACCGGGCTCGGCCATCATGTCCGCCGTGATCTTCAATGCGCTCATCATCGTCGCGCTGATTCCGCTGGCGTTGCGCGGCGTGGTGTACCGCCCGCTGGGCGCGGCGGTGCTGCTGCGCCGCAACCTGCTGATCTATGGCCTGGGTGGCATCGTGGTGCCGTTCGTCGGGATCAAGCTGATCGACATGTTGCTGACGATGTTCGGCTGGGTCTGAGCATCGCAAGGAGAATCGCAAATGACTACACAAAGCAATACCGTCGCGCAGGTGCCGCGTCAGACTGGGCTGCTGCGTCCGGCGCTGACTGTTTTCATCGTGCTGTCGGTGGTGACCGGCCTGCTCTATCCCGGCGTTGTCACCGGCATCGCGCGCGCGGTGTTTCCGCATCAGGCAGCAGGCTCGTTGATCGTCAAGGATGGCAAGACGGTCGGTTCCGAACTGATCGGCCAGCCGTTCTCGGACCCGAAGTACTTCTGGGGCCGCCTGTCGGCTACGGCGCCGATGTCTTACAACGCCACGGCATCAGGTGGCTCAAACCTGGGGCCGACCAATCCGGCGCTGACGGACGCCGCGAAAGCACGTATAGACGGGCTCAGGGAAGCGGATCCGGACAACAAGGCGCCGGTTCCGGTGGATCTGGTGACGGCCTCGGGCAGCGGTCTCGATCCGCATATCAGCCCGGCAGCGGCGCAGTACCAGGCGGCCCGCGTGGCGCGGCTGCGCGGTGTGTCATTGGAGAAGGTCGAGGCGCTGATCGCCGCCAATACCAAAGACCCTGGTCTGGCGGTGCTTGGCGAGCCGGCGGTCAATGTGCTTGCGCTGAACCTGGCGCTGGATGGGCTGAAATAGATCTGGTGGCCGTTGATACCTGGTTTGCCCTCCGTCTTCCCCTCGCCCTTGCCCTGCCCGTGCAGGCGGGAGCCGGGGGAACGCCGAAGGCCTGTGAAACGCTGATGGTTTGCCCCGCCCTCCCGTGTGTGGAGTTGGGGACAGACGCATGTACGCATGGCAATCGCCTGCGTGGCACAATCATCGCCACCAACCGCCGTTGCCGATGACCGATCCAGACGCCCGCCCGGACCCCGACGCCCTGCTGCAACGCATGCAGGCGGAGCGCGCGCGTGCCGCTCGCGGCAAACTGCGCGTGTACTTTGGCGCGTCGGCCGGCGTTGGCAAGACCTTTGCCATGCTGGGCGCCGCGCGTGCGTTGCGCGAGCAGGGCGTGGACGTGGTGGTCGGCGTGGTCGAGACACATGGCCGCGCCGAGACCGAGGCTCTGCTCGATGGACTCGAGCGCCTGCCGCTGCGCGAGGTTCCATATCGGGACCGCGTCCTGGCGGAGTTCGATCTCGACGGCGCGCTGGCCCGACGCCCCGCGCTGATTCTGGTGGATGAACTCGCGCATTCGAATGCCGCGGGCAGCCGGCATCCGAAACGCTGGCAGGACATTCAGGAACTACAGGCCACGGGCATCGACGTCTGGACCACGGTCAATGTGCAGCACCTGGACAGCCTCAATCAGGCCGTGGGTGGCATCACCGGTGTGCGCGTCTGGGAGACCGTGCCCGATGCGGTGTTCGACGGCGCCGACGAAGTGGTGCTGGTGGACCTGCCCGCCGATGAACTGCTGCGCCGGCTGCGCGAGGGCAAGGTCTACCTGCCCGATCAGGCGCGCCACGCCGCACGTAATTTCTTCCGCAAAGGCAACCTGATCGCGCTGCGCGAACTCGCGTTGCGGCGGACCGCCGATCGCGTCGACGACGATGTGCGCGCGTATCGACATGCCGAATCGATCGATCTGGTCTGGCGCACGCGGGAAGCCCTGGTGGCGTGCATCGGCGCCGGCGACGATGCCGAGCAGGTGGTGCGCAGCGCGCAGCGTCTGGCGGGCCAGCTCGATTGCGACTGGCATGTGGTGACGATCGCCACGCCCCAGTTGATGCCGCCATCCAACGAGGTCCGCGCGCGCATGCGCGCCGCCATGCAATTGGCAGAGGAACTGGGGGCCCGCACGGAGACGCTCGCCGGCAACGACATGGTCAAGGCGGTGGCAGGCTACGTGCGACGCCACAACCTGACCAAGGTGCTGCTTGGCCGTGCCCCCGCCGACTGGTATGCGCGAGGGAACTGGATCGACAAGGGGCGTGCCTTGCTGGCCCGTGCGCTGTCGCCGTTGCTTGGTGTCGGTAACCGGCTGTTCGGCCGGCAGATGTTCGCCGATGCGCTGGCGGCGGGTTGCCCGGAGATCGACGTGATCAGGGTGGCGGCCGACTCCACACGGGCGGACCTGCGTCCGCGAGTCCAGGAGGGGCTATCCACCGAGGCGCACGATGCGGAGGCCGAAGCCGAGTTGGCCCGCGTGCGCCGTCATAACTATGGCTGGGCCGTGGTCTGGTGCATGGCGGCGACGTTCCTGTCGACGTTGACCAGACCCTGGTTCGACCTGGTCAATATCGCGATGCTGTTCCTGGTTGCCGTGGTAGGCGTGGCGTTGCGTCATGGCCGGGGACCGGCGGCATTGGCATCGGTGATTTCGGTGGCGGCGTTCGACTTTTTCTTCGTGCCGCCGAGAATGTCGTTCGCCGTCAGCGACGTGCAGTACCTGTTGACGTTCTTCGTGCTGCTGACGGTTGGTCTGGTGATCGGCCAGCTTACGGCGGGACTACGCGAGCAGGCTCAGGTGTCCGTGCGGCGCGAAACCGATGCGCGCACGCTCTATGAGCTGGCGCGCGAGTTGTCCGCTGCGCTGACGGCGCAGCAGATCGTCGAGATCGGCGGTCGCTTCCTGCGTGCCGCCTTTGACGCGGATGGCACTTTTTTCCTCGTCGCAGAGAACGGACGGCTCATGCCGATGGCCGGCGGAGAAAAGACACCGGAGCCGCGGACAGGCAAAGGCGATGCCATCGACAAGGTGTTGGCGCAATGGGTGTTCGATCACGGTCAGCCTGCCGGCACGGGCACGCACACGCTACCCGGCAGCACGGTGCTGTATCTGCCGCTGAAGGCGCCGATGCAGACGCGCGGCGTGCTGGCCGTGGAGCCGCGCGCGTGGCGGGCGCTGGCGGACCCGGCGTTGCGTCGTCAGGCCGATGTCTTTGCCACGCTGATCGCGATCGCGATCGAGCGTATCCATTACGTCGACGTGGCGCAGCGCGCGCTGGTGTCGATCGAGTCGGAACGGCTGCGCAGTTCGCTGCTGGCCGCGGTGTCGCATGATCTGCGTACGCCGCTGACCGGGCTGATCGGCATGGCCGAAACGCTGCAGCGCGCGGAGATGCCGCTGCCGGCCAGCGTCGCGGAGACAGTCGAGGCAATGCGCGTTCAGGCACAACGGATGCGCACGATGGTCGTCAACCTGCTCGACATGGCGCGCCTGCAGCATCACGACCTGGCGCTCAAGCGTGGCTGGCAATCGCTTGAGGAACTGATTGGCGCGGCGCTGGCGTCGATGCGCGACGTGCTCGGTCGGCACCATGTGGAAGTGATGAATCTTGTGGAGCTGCCGCTGGTGGAGTGCGACGATGTGCTGATGGAGCGTGTGCTGTGCAACCTGCTGGAGAACGCGGCGAAGTACACGCCGGCAGGCACCGCCATCCGCATCCGCGGCGCGGTGGTGGGCGACGAGGTGCAACTGTCAGTGGAAGACGAAGGCCCGGGCGTGCAGTCGGGCCAGGAGCGCTACATCTTCGAGAAATTCACGCGTGGCGAGCGCGAATCGGCCACCTCCGGCGTCGGGCTCGGCCTGGCGGTCTGCGAGGCGATCATGCAGGCCCATGGTGGTCGCATCTGGGTGGAGGCCGCCCACCCACATGGTTCGCGATTCACGCTGGCGCTGCCGCGCGGCAATCCACCGGCTATCGAGCCAGAGTCGCTGGACGAACCCATTCCGGATCATCACTGACATGCCTTTTGATTATTCGCCGACCGTGTTGCTGGTCGAGGACGAACCCCACATCCGCCGCTTCGTGCGTGAATCGCTGCAGTCCGAGGGCTGCACGGTGCACGAGGCCGATACGCTCAAGCGCGGCCTGATTGACGCCGGCACGCGCCAGCCGGATGTGGTGATCCTGGACCTTGGCCTGCCTGATGGCGATGGCATGACACTGATCCGCGAGATGCGCACCTGGACCGAGGTGCCTGTGCTGGTGCTATCGGCACGCACTGGCGAAGCCGACAAGATCGCCGCGCTCGATGCGGGCGCGGACGACTACCTGACCAAGCCGTTCGGCGTCGGTGAACTGGTGGCGCGCGTGCGCGTGCTGCTGCGCCGGCACGCCAAGGCGAATCCACAAGGCACGCCCCAGATCACGTTCGGCGACGTGCGCGTGGACCTGGCCAACCGGCTCGTCACGCGCGGCGAAGATCAGGTGCATCTGACGCCGATCGAATACCGCCTGCTGGCCGTGCTGATCGCCAATCGTGGCAAGGTCATGACGCACCGGGAACTGCTGCGCGAGGTCTGGGGCCCCTCGCACTCGGAGAGCAGCCACTACCTGCGGGTCTATATGGGCCACCTGCGCCACAAGCTCGAGGTCGATCCGGCCCAGCCCGCGCATCTGCTGACAGAGGTGGGCGTCGGATACCGGTTCGCCGGCTGAGCCAGATTATAAGAATGACGAATAATAACGAAGAATAATTTGAGTCGATAATCTGTTATCGACATATAAGTTCCCACGGATCGCCCACTACACTGAATCAAACACCCCCAGACGCGCCTAGCCGGATCGGAGCCAGCCATGTCGCAACTTGCCGCCCCTACGATCCGCCAGTCCGTCGTTGCACTGGCGCTGGCCTGCGCCCTGTCCGGCTTGAGTGCTTACGCGGCCACCGAGCGACCGCAACCGGCACAGGAACAGACCCAGGCGGCGGTGGCCGCCTACGAGGCTGGCAATTTCGAGGTGGCGATCCAGGGCTTTGCAGCGGCCGCGCAGAAGGGCAACCGGCTGGCCCAGTTCGACTACGCGATGATGTTGCTGCGTGGCGAAGGCACGCCGGCGAAGCCGCAGGAGGCGCTGGTCTGGCTGCGCCGCGCGGCGGACAACCAGATGACCCACGCGCAGTTCACATTCGGCGATCTGTACGAACGCGGTGACGTGGTGCCGAAGTCGCTGCCCGAGGCCAACCGCTGGTATGAACTCGCGGCGCAGGGGGGACATGTGCAGGCGCAGGTGGCGCTCGCCACCAATTACTTCACCGGCCGGGGCGTGCCCCTCGACTACGGTCGCGCGTTCCACTGGTACAGCAAGGCCGCCGCAGCCGGCGACGAAGGCGCGCAGTACATCGTCGCCAGCTATTACGAGCGCGGGTATCCGGGGGTGGTGGATCGCGATATCGAACAGGCCAAGCTCTGGTACGCCCGTGCCGCCGCGCATGGCGATCCGGGCGCGCTGGCCAAGCTGCGTTCGCTGCAGGACGAGGGGGCGCAGCCCGCGAAGGGCCCAATGTGAGCGCTATGCGCGACGCGAGCGCCGATCCTGTCATACTCGCAGCGCATTGCGCCGATGCATCCCGGAGACCGTAGCCCTTGCCCTCGCAGTCGTCACTGCCTCTTGAAGGACCCGATGCGCCTGCCCTGATGGCTGGCCAACTGGCGCTGCCCGTGCCGGATGGCCACCTCGACGAGTTGCGCCTGCCAGATGGCGCGTTGCGCGAATGCTGGGCACGCTTCTTCTCGGTACTCGGCGATCCACCGCCAGACGTACTGAATGCCCACGCGTCTGCCGTGGCGCGGCAGATTCGCCAGAACGGCGTCACGTACAACATCCGTGCCGACCAGGGCGATGGCGCGCGCGCGTGGCAACTCGAAGTGTTTCCGCTTCTGGTGCCGGAGCAGGACTGGGCCACTATCGAAGCGGGCGTGGCGCAGCGCGCGACGTTGGCCAACGCGATCATGGCCGACATCTACGGCCCACAGCTGCTGCTCAAGCGCGGCCTGCTGCCACCGGGGCTCGTCTACGGGCATCCCGGCTACATGCGGCCACTAAAGGGATACCGGCCGCCGGGTGGCAGCTACCTGCAGACCGTGGCAGTCGACCTCGTCCATACCGCGAGCGGCTGGACCGTGATTGCGCATCGGACGGAGACGCCGTCCGGCATGGGCTATGCGCTCGAAAATCGCCTGATCGTCTCGGGCCAGTTCGCCGAGGCGTTCCGCGAGATGCGTGTGCGGCGGCTCCCGCAGGCGTTCGCCCAGTTGATCTCCACACTCGCGCTGGCGCCGCTGACGCCGCTGACGCCGCTGGGGGGCGAGCCCGGCAGCCCGAGACCCTTGCAGGCGGGGCGGCAGATCGTGCTGCTATCGCCGGGGCCATACAACGAGACGTTCTTCGAGCACACGTTCCTGGCGCGCTATCTCGGCATCACCCTGGTCGAAGGCAAGGACCTGACCGTGCGCAATGACGTGGTCTATCTGAAGACGTTCGGCGGTCTGGAGCGCGTGGACGTGATCCTGCGTCGCCTCGACGATGTGTTCTGCGACCCCCTCGAACTGCGCGGCGATTCGATGATCGGCGTGCCGGGCCTGCTCGAAGCGATGCGTGCGGGCAATGTGATGGTGTCGAACGTGCCGGGCTCTGGCTTTCTCGAGTCGCCCGCGATCCACGGTTTCCTGCCCGGCGTGGCGCAGGCGTTGCTCGGCGAACCGCTGGTCCTGCCGGCGGTGTCGAGCTGGTGGTGCGGCGAGGCGCCGGCGTGGCAGGAGGCACTGGGTCTGCTTGACGAAGCGTTCGTGATGCCCACCTATCCGCGCACGCCTGCAGACGCGCCGCTTGGCATGGAGCAGGGGCTGCAGACGCTGGCGGACTGGCGCGCGCGCATCGACGCGTCGCCCGATCGCTATACCGTGCAGGCGCCGCTGCCGCTCTCGCATATGCCGTGCTGGGAACCCGACGGCCATGGCGGCGGCCGCATTGGCTCGCGCCCGGCCATGCTGCGGGTTTATGCGATTGCCGATGGCAATGGCGGCTGGCAGGTGATGCCGGGCGGATTCACGCGTCTGGCCCCGCCGCATCGCGAGGCGGTATCGATGCAGATCGGCGGTACCAGTGCCGACACGTGGGTGTTGTCGAGCCAGCCGACGCACGCGGTGCCGCTGACCTCGGCGCGCGCCGGTTTGGCGGCGATGAGCGCGACGGCAGGATCGGCGCTTGCCCGGCAGCTGACGGTGTCGAGCCGCGCGGCCGAGAACCTGTACTGGGCGGGCCGCTACGCCGAGCGCGCCGAGAACCTTGTGCGTCTGTGCCGGCAAATCCTTGGTTCGATCGAATCGAACGACGAAACCGACGACGGCACGCTGACGATGATCGGTGACCTGGCAACGTGGTTCGGGCTGGTGCCGCCGCAGACGCCATCGCCGCGAGCATCGTTGAGAGCGTTCGAACATGCCCTCGTTTCCACGCTGGCCAACCCTGACGCGGACTCCGGGCTGGGCCCGACGCTCGCCAGCCATGCCGGCGCCGCCAACGAGATCCGCAACCGGCTCTCGAACGATCACTGGCGCACGATCTTGGCCGCGCGTAATGACTTTCGCGATGCGATGCAGGCAGCCTGCCCAGATGGTCCATCGGCGGGGGAGGGCACTTACGATCGCTCGAAGGTGCTGGCAGCGCTCGAGCACCTGTCGATGCAGCTTGGCGCGATCAGCGGCGCGCAGGGCGACCGCATGGCGCGCGACGTGGCGTGGCGGCTGGTATTCATCGGCCGCCATATTGAACGGCTCGGCACGCTGGCGCTGTTCCTGGAAGTGGCCGAGCGCAGCGGCGCGCTGTACTCGCGCAGTGGTGTGGACCTGCTGCTGCATCTGTTCGACAGCACGTTGTCGTTCCGATCGCTGTTTCCCGGCCGCGCCGATGTACCTGCGCTGGTCGATCTGCTCGTGCTCGATCCGACCAATCCGCGCGGCATCTATGGTGTGCTGGATCGCTTGCGCGCCAAGCTCGTGCAACTGCCCACCGGCGCCACGGGGCAGACGCGTGTGCCGCTGGCGGAGATGCTGCCGCCAGCCAGCGCGCTACCTTCGCGCACGCTGCTGTGCGCGAGCAATCGGCAGGGGCGTCAGACCACGCTCGGGGCGCTGTGTGATCAGCTTGGCGCGCGCATGGCAAAGTTGTCCGAAGAGATCGGCGGCCGCTACTTCAGTCATGCCGGCGTGACAATCGAAACCGAACTGCCATGAGCGACATCGGCACGACCACGCTCAGCGTGCACCACACCACCACCTACCACTACGCATGGCCGGTAGAGCTTGCGCAGCAGCGTGCCGTGGTGACGCCACCGTCCTGCGCGTGGCAGACCGTCGGGGCCCATTCGATCGAGGTGGACCCCGCCCCGTCCCACCAGCACATGCGCACCGACGGGTTCGGCAACAACGTGCTGCATTTCATGCTCGACGTGCCGCACGAGACGATGTGGCTGACGGCTACCAGCACCGTCACACTGAAGCCGCGCTGGCAGGCGCTCGATATCGCCCGCAGTCCGCGCTGGGAAGACGCAGCGGAGCGGCTACGCTATCGCGCAGGCCAGCCCTTTCATCCCGAGACGGAGTTTGTGTATGCGTCGCCCAACGTCGCATTGCATGACAGCCTGCGCAACTACGCGCTCCTTAGCTTCGCGCCTGGCGTGACGGTCGCGGCTGGCGCCATCGATCTGATGCATCGTATTCACGCCGACTTCGACTATCACAGCGAGATCACGGAGGTGCATACGCCGGCGCTGGAAGCGTTCGCGCTGCGCAGCGGCGTCTGCCAGGACTTCGCACAGGTGATGATCGGCTGTCTGCGCTCGATTGGCCTGCCGGCACGCTACGTCAGCGGTTACCTGTGCACCGATCCACCGCCAGGCGAGCCGAGGTTGCTGGGCGCCGATGCCTCACATGCGTGGGCCGGCGTCTGGTGCCCGGAGAACGGCTGGATCGATCTCGATCCCACCAATGCAATGCTGGCCGACACGCGACACGTGACGCTGGCCATCGCACGCGACTATAGCGATGTGCCGCTGCTGCATGGCGTGATCGTGGGGGGCGGGGAGCATACGGTGGGGGTGGAGGTCAGCGTGGTGCCGGTGATGTCGGCATAGCGAACGCCAGGCGCAAAAAAACCGGCCACGCTTGATGCATGGCCGGCTTCTTCACTTCCGGAGCGCCGATATCAGCCCAGCTTCTTCTTCAGCAGTTCATTGACCTGCGCCGGGTTAGCCTTGCCCTTGGTGGCCTTCATGGCCTGGCCGACCAGTGCGTTGAACGCCTTCTCCTTGCCAGCGCGGAATTCCTCGACTGACTTGGCGTTGGCGGCCAGCACGTCGTCGATGATCTTCTCCAGCTCGCCAGTGTCGGACATCTGCTTCAGGCCCTTGGCCGCGATGATCGCGTCGGCGTCGCCGTCGGACTCGCCAGCCCACATCGCCGGGAACACGTCCTTCTTGGCGGTGTTGTTCGACACCGTGCCGTCCGTAATGCGTGCCAGCAGCTTAGCCAGTTGCGCCGGGCGCACGGGCGCTTCGTCGATCGAGATGCCTTCGCGGTTCAGTTGCGACGCGATCTCGCCCATCACCCAGTTCGCCGCCGGCTTGGCGCTGGCTGCGCCAACGTTGGTCACGACGGCCTCGTAGTACGCCGCCAGCGCCTTCGTCGCCGTGATGGTGCTTGCGTCGTACGCCGACAGGCCGTACTGGGACACGAAACGGGCCTGCATCGTGGCCGGCAATTCGGGCAGTTCGCTCTTCACGCGCTCGACCCACGCCGCGTCGATCTCCAGCGGCATCAGGTCCGGATCGGGGAAGTAGCGGTAGTCGTGCGCGTCTTCCTTGGTGCGCATCGCGCGTGTCTCGCCGGTGTCCGGGTCGAACAGCACGGTGGCCTGCACGATCTCGCGGCCATCCTCGATCTCGGCGATCTGCCACTGCACCTCGTAGTCGATGGCCTGTTGCAGGAAGCGGAACGAGTTCAGGTTCTTGATCTCGCGGCGTGTGCCGAATTTTTCCTGGCCCACCGGACGCACGGACACATTGGCGTCGCAGCGGAAGCTGCCTTCCTGCATGTTGCCGTCGCAGATGCCAAGCCACACCACCAGCGAATGCAGGGCCTTGGCATAGGCCACGGCCTCGGCCGAGCTGCGCATGTCGGGCTCGGTCACGATTTCTAGCAGCGGCGTGCCCGCGCGGTTCAGGTCGATGCCGGTCATGCCCGCGAAGTCCTCGTGCAGCGACTTGCCGGCGTCCTCCTCAAGGTGGGCGCGCGTCAGGTTGACGGTCTTCTCGTACACGCCCTGCTTGCCTTCCACCTGAATCGTGATCTGGCCGCCTTGCACGACGGGGATCTCGTACTGGCTGATCTGGTAGCCCTTCGGCAGGTCAGGATAGAAGTAGTTCTTGCGCGCGAAGATGCTGCGTGGCGCAATCGTCGCGCCAATGGACAGGCCGAACTGGATGGCGCGCTCCACGGCGCCGCGGTTCAGTACGGGCAGCACGCCCGGCAGCGCCAGGTCCACGGGCGAGGCCTGCGTATTGGGCTCGGCTCCGAACGCGGTGGAGGTGCCGGAGAAAATCTTGGAGGCCGTGGAGAGCTGCGTGTGCGTCTCCAGGCCGATCACCACTTCCCATTGCATGGCGGTTGTTCCTTCGTAAGCCTGATTTGAGTCTTTCTGTATCTGTGTTCGGTGCTCGTCGAGCCGGGTCCCGGTTGTATCAGGGATCCGGGCTCGCAAGCCATGAATCGAGCTGTCCCAGCGCTGCCACGCGGGCCACGGCATCGCCGCCCACCGTGACGCCGCCGTTGCGCCGCGCTGCGATCACATCGCGCCGCACATGCAGTTCGCTCGTGCCGTCGAAGCCATGGTACGCGCCCGGATAGATCTCCAGCCGGAAGCGCGCCCCCGGCTGCCGCGACTGCACGGCGTTCTGCAGCATCGCGCAGCGCGTGGCGGGCGTCCAGTCGTCCGCGCCGCCGATCAGCAGCAGCAGCGGCGAGCGCAGCCGGAAGTTGTGCTGTTGCACCGCGCGCTTGCATCCCGGATAGAACGCCACCGCACGGTCCACCGTGGGCGTGCCGCCGGGCCAGGGCCGGCTGGCGTCGATCGTGGCCAGCACGGCTTGCGCACCGTTGGACCAGCCCAGCAGCACGATGCGGCGGGCATCGATGCCAGGTTGCCGGGATACCCATCGCATTGCGGCCAGTGCGTCGCTGCGGCGTGTCCGGTCGTCGATCGCACGCGATTCGAGGGCGTCGCCGCAAGTGCCCTGGGCCCTGCCGCGCACGCTGTAGCTGTCCGGCATCAGCACCGCATAGCCGCGCTCGGCAAGCCAGTGCGCGTACTCGCGGTAGCGGCTCTGCAGCGCGCCGGCCGGATCGATGACTTCCTCGATCGTGCCCGCGCGTTTCGCGGCCACGCGCATGTCGATCAGACCATTGCAACCGTGCAGTGCCACTACCACGGGCAGTGGCTGCGAACGCGGCAGGCCACCATCGCGGGGTGTGAACCAGTATCCGGTCAGCTCCGGCGAGCCGCCATCGCCGGGAATGCGCACCCGCTGGGCCGCTGGTTCCATGGCCGCCGCTGCCGGTGTCATGGGTGCGCTGGCGGAAGCGGCCGGCGCCGCCGACGGTACTGCCGATGACACAGCAGGCTGCGCGGGCGCGGCCTGCAGGAGCGCCATGCCGATGGCCACCGCCGCCACGCTCGCGCGCAGCCAGTGCCCCGCCATGGTCGGAACCAGCGGCGTGGGGGTCAGCGTGGAAAGGTGCGGTCGGCGCCTCATGATCGGTCGATGGACGGTGTCGCTTCGTGCGTGTTAGCGCGTGCGGGCGCAGTCGCCCGAACCCGGTTCGAACATCACCGGCCATGCCTGCTCATAGATGCCCGGCGTGCAGTGCGCCTGGCAATTCGCGTGCGCCAGCGTGATGCGGCGCGGGTCCTGCCAGACCATCAGCTCGCAGGCGCTGCCGTCGTTGGCGCGCAGTTCGATATGCGGCGTTTTCTTGACCTGACGGAAGTCGGCCAGATTGAAGCTGCACGAGCCGCGCTTGCCCACCCAGAGCTTCCACTGGAGCTGCTGCACGGTGTTGTTGGCCACGCGCAACTGCGCGTCCTCGCGGAAGCCATCCTCCTCGGTGCGGCGGCAATCGCCAACGAGGTCGATATCGCGCGCGGCGATCGGCGTCGAGCGGCCGCCGAACGGCAGCGGAATGCAGCCGGCCAGCGTCGCCAGCAGGGCCATGGCCGCAGCGGCGCGCATGCTGACGATGGGCAGGGGGCGTGTTTGCATGGCGTTGTCAGGCCGGGCGGCGCAGGTGCCAGTCGGTGGCCTGCTGGAACGCATGGGCCGTCTGCAACAATTGCGCTTCGTCGAAATAGTTGCCGATAAGCTGCAGGCCAACAGGCATGTTGCCTTCGCCAAAGCCGCACGGCACGCTCATGCCGGGCAGGCCCGCCAGGCTGGTGGACAGCGTGAAGATGTCCGCCAGGTACATCTGGACCGGATCGGCAGTCTTCTCGCCGAGCTTCCATGCCACCGTGGGCGCCACCGGACCCATGATCACGTCGCACTGGGTGAACGCGCGCTGGAAGTCGTCGGCGATGATGCGGCGGATCTTCTGCGCCTGCAGGTAGTAGGCGTCGTAGTAGCCGTGCGACAGCACGTACGTGCCCACCATGATCCGGCGCTTGACCTCGGGGCCGAAGCCTTCGGCGCGGCTCTTCTTGTACATGTCGAGCAGGTCGCCATACTGCGCGGCGCGATGGCCGTAGCGCACGCCATCAAAGCGGGACAGGTTCGACGATGCCTCGGCCGGCGCGATGATGTAGTAGACGGGGATCGACAGTTCGGTCTTCGGCAGGGTCACGTCGACCAGCGTCGCGCCCAGCTTCTCATACTCGGCCAGCGCGGCGCGCAAGGCCTGTTCGACGTCGGCCGAGAGGCCTTTGCCGAAATACTCGCGCGGCAGGCCGATGCGCAGGCCGGCCAGCGGCTGGCTGGCGGTGGCGCCGGCGCGGGGCTGGCCCAGCAGGCGCGTGAAGTCCTCGGTGACGCCGCCCAGTTCCGGGGTCAGGCTGGTCGAATCCTTCGGGTCGAAACCGGCCATGCCATTAAGCAGCAGCGCGCAGTCCTCTGCTGAATGGGCCATCGGGCCGCCCTGGTCCAGCGACGACGCGAACGCAATCATGCCGTACCGCGACACGCGGCCATACGTCGGCTTGATGCCGGTGATGCCCGAGAACGAGGCCGGCTGGCGAATCGAGCCACCGGTGTCCGTGCCGGTGGCCGCAGGTGCAAGGCCGGCGGCCACGGCGGCGGCGGAACCGCCCGAGGAGCCACCCGGCACGCGGCTGGTGTCCCACGGGTTGCTCACCGGGCCGAAGAACGAGTTCTCGTTCGACGAGCCCATCGCGAACTCGTCCATGTTGGTCTTGCCCAGCGTGACCATGCCGGCGGCGGCCAGGCGTTCGACCACGGTGGCGTCGAACGGGCTTTCGTAGTTGGCCAGCATCTTCGAGCCGGCGGTGGACTTCCAGCCGCGCGTCACGAAGACGTCCTTGTGGGCGATGGGCACGCCGGTCAGCGGCGTGGCCTGGCCCTGGGCGCGGCGCTCGTCGGCGGCGCGGGCCTGGGCCAGGGTCAGTTCGGGGTCGACGGCAACGAACGCATTGAGGGCGCGGCCGGCCTCGATGCGGGCCAGGTACTCGCGGGCGAGTTCCTCGGCGGAAACGGAGCGCGCCGCCAGGGCATCGGCGATCTGGCGCAGGGAAGTCACGGAATCAGCTGAAAAGGGCATGTCGATGATGGCGTCTGGGTGGTGGGCAACGTGGTATCGGAGACCGCGTTGTCACTCGATGACCTTCGGCACCAGGTAGAGGCCGTTTTCGGTAGCTGGCGCGGGGCGCTGGTAATCGGCGCGGCGGTCGGATTCCGTGACGGCGTCCTCGCGCAGGCGCTGGGCGATGTCGCGCACGGCGGACAGCGGGTGCGCCAGCGGCTCGATGCCGGTGGTGTCCACCGCCTGCATCTGCTCCACGAGCGAGAAGAAATTGTTCAGTTGCGCAAGCGTTTGCTCGGCCTCGGCATCGCTAGTTTCGATGCGGGCCAGATGCGCGATGCGCTTGACGTCGGAGAGTGCGAGAGCCATGGCGTGATGCGGCGCGTGCGCCGGGTTCGGTCCGTTGGACTGGAAGTATCTTGGCCGGATTCGGGGGTGCCGGCCATCTGGGGGCCGGAAGGGCGCTTCGGGTGGCACGGCGGCGGGGTGGCCAGGGCGTGCCGGACTGGTGCGCCCGGGGAGGCGCCCCAGGATCGTCGAAGTTACAAGTTTTTCCGGGGCCAAACGCCCCGAAACAGCGAGAATTATAAGGTATGATTATGCGTTGCAGATTCCCCGCAACGCGCGCTCCACTTCGGATGGGCAGGGATGCCCGATGGTGACGCCGTCGGCACAGTCCGGACGGTTTTCGCGGTCGACCAGAACGGCCCCGGGACCCGGAACGGACCAGTTCCGAGCGTCGGCCGTCGCAGCCGTGCAACACTGGCGGCGCATGATAGCCGTCGGCGCCATACAAAAGGGGGACGCACTATCCGGTACGGCGTGGAAGTCCGGCGCGTATTGGACACGGGGTTGCGCGGTGACCATCCTGCGATATGCAGAGGGAAATCATCGCATTTTCAGTCGTAACAATCAGGTTCCTCCGATTAGGCTACTGCCACACGTCAGGTGTATTTGACCTGTCCGGCGCATCTGGCGGCGAACTTTCGCGCAGAGTCTAATCAAAGGTTCCCGTAAGGGGTGCTAACAAAGCGAAGCCTGGTGGGTCTGGCCGGGCGCGGCGAAGGCGTTTGTCCGTCACCGCGCTGCCAGAATTGCCAGAGTCGTTTTGTTAGCACCTCTCGGTTCGGCGCGTGCAGGTCTGCGCCGGTTGCGGAGCGCCGTGGGCTGCCGATCCGGCGTGTCAGCGGCATCGGCCCGCGCCAGCATGACTGGCGCGGGCCGCACGCACCGGGGAGCCGTGAACCATCACCCTTGCAAACGATTCGTGGCCGGGCCGCAGGCGGCGCCGGCCGCTTCGCATACCCGCGAAACAACAGAAGACAGGATTCCTGATGTTCGGATTTCTCCGCAGCTATTTCTCCAACGACCTGGCCATCGACCTGGGCACCGCCAACACCCTGATTTACATGCGCGACAAGGGCATCGTCCTGGACGAACCGTCGGTCGTGGCTATCCGTCAGGAAGGTGGCCCCAACGCCAAGAAGACGATTACCGCGGTGGGCAAGGAAGCCAAGCAGATGCTGGGCAAGGTCCCGGGCAACATCGAGGCCATCCGCCCGATGAAGGACGGCGTCATTGCCGACTTCACCGTGACCGAGCAGATGCTCAAGCAGTTCATCAAGATGGTGCACGACTCGAAGCTGCTGCGTCCGAGCCCGCGCATCATCATCTGCGTGCCGTGCGGTTCCACCCAGGTGGAACGCCGCGCCATCCGTGAATCGGCCCTGGGCGCCGGCGCCAGCCAGGTGTACCTGATCGAGGAGCCGATGTCGGCGGCGATCGGCGCGGGCTTGCCCGTGTCGGAGCCGTCGGGCTCGATGGTCGTCGATATCGGCGGCGGTACCACCGAGGTGGGCATCATCTCGCTGGGCGGCATGGTCTACAAGGGTTCGGTGCGCGTGGGCGGCGACAAGTTCGACGAGGCGATCGTCAACTACATCCGCCGCAACTACGGCATGCTGATCGGCGAGCAGACCGCCGAAGCGATCAAGAAGGAAATCGGCTCGGCCTTCCCGGGTTCGGAAGTCCGCGAAATGGAAGTCAAGGGCCGTAACCTGTCCGAAGGCATTCCGCGCGCGTTCACGGTGTCGTCGAACGAAATCCTCGAAGCGCTGACCGATCCGCTGAACCAGATCGTGTCGGCCGTGAAGATCGCGCTGGAACAGACCCCGCCGGAACTGGGCGCCGACATCGCCGAGCGCGGCATGATGCTGACCGGCGGCGGCGCGCTGCTGCGTGATCTGGACCGTCTGCTGGCCGAGGAAACCGGCCTGCCGGTGCTGGTGGCCGAAGACCCGCTGACCTGCGTGGTACGCGGCTCCGGCATGGCGCTGGAGCGTATGGACAAGCTCGGCAGCATCTTCTCGTACGAGTAATGCAACCGGACCCGGCAACGTGGTGAGTCGCGTCGCCGGGCCCTCCCCCATCTTGAACGTTTTCTCCGCCAGCCCGACCCGCCCCGTCCCGCAAGGGACGGGGCGTCGCGCTGGCGGATTGGCATCGCCTGCGCACGGGTAAATGGATTACTCTCCACCGCCGCTCTTCAAGCAAGGCACGTCCGCCGTTGCGCGTCTGGTTATCTTCGTGACGATCGCGCTGGTGCTGCTGATCGTCGACGCGCGCTTTGACGCCATGCGCAACGTGCGCCAGGTGGCTGCCACCGTGCTGATGCCGGTGGAGCGTCTGGTGCTGGTACCGCGCGACGCCATCCGTGGCGTCTTCGACTACGCCCAGTCTTCCGTCGAACTGGCCAACGAGAACCGCGAGCTGCGGCGTGCGGCGCTCGAGCAGGCCAATGCCTCGGTTCGCCAGGCCCAGCTCGAATCCGAGAACAACCAGCTTCGCAAGCTGCTGAACCTGACGCAGCAATCGACCACGCCGGTGACCCCGGCGGAAATCCTCTACGACGCCCGGGACCCCTACAGCCAGCGTATCGTGATCGATCGCGGCAGCATGCAGGGCCTGCGCGCCGGCTATCCGGTCATCGACGAGCGCGGCGTGATCGGCCAGGTGACGCGCGTTTCCCCGTTCCAGTCGGAAGTGACGTTGCTGACCGACAAGGACCAGGCGATCCCGGTCCAGGTGGTGCGCAACGGTCTGCGCAGCGTGGCCTTTGGCGGCTCACGCGCCGGTCTGCTGGACCTGCGCTTCATGGCGGCATCGGCCGATCTGCAGCAGGGCGACCTGCTGGTGACGTCGGGCCTCGATGGCACCTATCCGCCGGGCCTGCCGGTGGCGAAGATTGTCCAGATCGAACGCAAAGCCGATACGGCGTTCTCCCGCGTGTATTGCGAGCCCGTGGCCGGTGTGCGTTCGCACCGCCAGTTGCTAGTGGTGCGCTATGAGTCGGGCCTTGCCCCGCGCCCGCCGGAGGCAGCCACGTCGCAGAAGGCCGAGCGCGGCTCGCGGTCGGCGGCGGCACGCGCTGGCGCCGAGCAGAAGGCAGACAAGGCGGCCACGTCGGCCGACAAGCCCGCGGACACGCCCACGGCCGCGCCGGCGCAGAAACCCTCGGAGCCCGCACGGTGACGACATCCCAATACCTGCTGCGCCCGGTCAATCCCGCGTTCATCGCGCTGACCTTCGTGCTGGCCTTCCTGATCAACCTGATGCCCTGGGGCGAGACGCTCTGGATTCCGGACGTCGTGGCGCTGGTGCTGGTGTTCTGGAACATCCACCAGCCACGCAAGGTTGGCATGGGCGTGGCGTTCCTGCTGGGTTTGCTGATGGACGTGCATGACGCTCGCCTGCTTGGCGAACATGCGCTTGCCTACACGCTGTTGGCCTACTTCGCGATCACGATCCATCGCCGGGTACTGTGGTTTTCGGTCTACGCGCAGGCGCTGCACGTGCTGCCGTTGTTGTTCATCGCGCACGCGGTGCCGGTGGTTATCCGCCTGGCCATGGGCGCGCCGCTGCCCGGCTGGCAATTGCTGCTGGCCCCGGTGATCGAGGCGGTGCTGTGGCCGATGGCCACCAGCCTGCTGCTGGCGCCGCAACGCAGATCGAACGAAGTCGATGAGACGCGTCCGATCTAGTCCCAATCCCTGACGCGCTCACCACGCCGCCCGCAGTACCGCCATGACCGAAATTCGCAACGTCGAACTGGAAATCGGCCGCTTCCGCATCCGCGTGGCGGCCGCCGCCCTGTTCACGGTCGTCTGCTTTGGCCTGCTGTTCTCCCGCTTTCTGTGGCTGCAGTGGTACAAGCACGACCAGTACTCGGCCAAGGCCGAGGACAACCGCATCTCCGTGGCGCCGATCGAGCCTAACCGCGGCATCATCATGGACCGCAACGGCGTGGTGCTGGCGCGCAACTACTCCGCGTACACGCTTGAAATCACGCCGTCCAAGCTGACCGACACGCTCGACAACACGATCGAGGAGCTGGCCACGCTCGTCGATATCCAACCGCGCGACCGTCGCCGCTTCAAGCGGCTGCTGGAGGAATCGCGCAGCTTCGAAAGCCTGCCGATACGCAGCCAGCTCACCGACGAGGAGGTAGCCCGGTTTTCGGCGCAGCGCTTCCGCTTTCCGGGCGTCGACGTGCGCGCGCGGTTGTTCCGCCAGTATCCGCTGGGCGAAGCGGCCAGCCACGTGGTCGGCTACCTGGGTCGCATCTCGCAGCGTGACCAGGAGCGGATCGAGGCCATGGACGAGGCCAACGACGCCGCCGATGGCGACAAGTACGATCCGCGCAAGGACGCCGACAACTACAAGGGCTCCAACTACATCGGCAAGATCGGGCTGGAACAGAGCTACGAGACCGAGCTGCACGGCCTGACGGGCTTCGAGGAGGTGGAGGTCAGCGCAGGTGGGCGGCCGATTCGCACCCTGTCCACGTCGCCGGCCACGCCGGGCAACAACCTGATCCTGTCGCTCGACATCCGCCTGCAGCAACTGGCCGAGCAGCTGTTCGGCGATCGCCGTGGAGCGCTGGTGGCGATCGAGCCCGAAACGGGCGACATCCTGGCCTTCGTGTCCAAGCCGACCTTCGATCCGAACCTGTTCGTCGAAGGCATCGACTCCAAGACCTGGGACGAACTGAACAACTCACCCGACAAGCCGCTGCTGAACCGACCGTTGCGCGGCACCTATCCGCCTGGCTCGACGTACAAGCCGTTCATGGCGCTGGCTGCGCTGACCACGGGCAAGCGCACTGCCGCCTGGGGGATGCACGATCCAGGGTTCTTCACGCTTGGCAACCACACGTTCCGCGACGACAAGCCCGGCGGCCACGGCTGGGTGGACATGCAGGCGTCGATCGTGCAGTCGTGCGACACCTATTACTACATGCTGGCGCGTGACATGGGCGTCAACGCGATCCACGATTTCATGAAGCCGCTCGGCTTCGGCCAGATCACCGGCATCGATATCGAGGGCGAAAACCGCGGCATCCTGCCATCCACGGACTGGAAGCGAAAGGCGTACCGCCGCCCCGAGCAGCAGAAGTGGTATGACGGCGAAACCATTTCGCTGGGCATCGGGCAGGGCTACAACAGCTTCACGATCCTGCAGTTGGCCAACGCGGTGTCGATCCTGGTCAACAACGGCGTGGCGATGAAGCCCCACCTGGTCAAGGCCGTGGAGGATTCGGTCTCGCGCAAGCGCACGCTGACCGTGCCCAAGGAAAGCTATCGCATCCCGCTCAAGCAGGGCGATATCGACGTGATCAAGCGTTCGATGGTTGCCGTGACGCACTCCGGTACCGCTGCACGGGTGTTCGCCGGCGCTGCCTACGAGTCGGCCGGCAAGACCGGTACGGCGCAGACCTACACGCTGGGCAAGAACGAGAAGTACAACCACCATGCGCTGGACGAGCGCAAGCGCGACCACTCGCTCTACACCGCGTTCGCCCCGGCCGATCATCCGAAGATCGCGCTGGCGCTGATCGTCGAGAACGCGGGTTTTGGCGCCGCCGTGGCCGCGCCGATCGCGCGCAAGGTGATGGACTACTACCTGCTGGGCAAGTGGCCGGAGGAACTGGCCGCGACGGCCCCGCCGCCCGCGGAGCGCGAGCGCGCTGGCGGCAAGCCGCCTGTCGACACGCCGAGCGTGTTCACGACTGGCCAGACCGCCAATGCCGCCAGTGCCACGGTGATGCAGACAGCACCGGCCGCCGCGTCGGATGCCACGACGGGCGCTGCAAATGCCGCAGGCGCGAGCGCGGCGGGGGCTTCCGCATCGGTGCCGGCGGCACGGTCGGCATCCGACACGATTGCCGGCCAGCTCGACCCGGATGCCATCGCCCCGGCCTCGGCCGAAGTGACGCTCGATGCGCGGATGCTGCAGGCGCTTGGCCACAGCAAGCCAGCGCCGACGCCACCCGCCACGCCGTCGCGCGCAACGCCCGCCTCGGCCCCGGCACCCGCCAAGCCGAAGACGCAGCCCGCCCGGCCAAAGCCCGCCAATGTCGCGGGCCCGGCCTCGGGCTCGTCGGCCCGCAACAACGTTTCAGAGTAATAAGGAGACGCGCATGGACCGACGCCGCGTCGTATCGATCATCAAGTCTGCCCTGACCGGCTTCGACAAGCCGCTGGCCTTGATCGTCTTTCTGCTGTTCGCCACCGGCATCGTTGCGCTGTACTCGGCCGCGATCGACATGCCGGGCCGGGTCGAGGACCAGCTGCGCAATATCCTGCTGTCGTACGTGGTGATGCTGGTGATCGCCTACATGCCGACCCAGCTGTTGATGCGGATTGCCGTGCCGCTCTACACCGTGGGGGTAGCGCTGCTGATTGCCGTGGCGATGTTCGGCCTGATCCGCAAGGGCGCGCGGCGCTGGCTGAACGTGGGGATGGTGATTCAGCCCTCCGAGATCATGAAGATCGCGATGCCACTGATGCTGGCGTGGTACTTCCAGAAACGCGAGGGGGTGATCAAATGGTTCGACTTCGTCGTGGCACTGATCATGCTCGGTATTCCGGTCGGCCTGATCGCCAAGCAGCCTGACCTGGGCACTGCGTTGCTGGTGCTGGCCGCCGGCATCTACGTGATCTACTTCGCGGGCTTGACGTGGAAGATCATCCTGCCGATTCTCGGTGCGGGCGTGGTCGTGATCACGCTGATCGTGACTTACCAGAACCAGATCTGTGCGCCGGGCGTGAACTGGCCGATCCTGCACGACTACCAGCAGCACCGTGTCTGCACGCTGCTCGACCCGACCACTGATCCGCTCGGCAAGGGCTTTCACACGATCCAGTCGATCATCGCGATTGGCTCGGGCGGGGTGACCGGCAAGGGCTGGCTCAAGGGCACACAGACGCACCTCGAATTCATCCCCGAGAAGCACACCGACTTCATCTTCGCCGTGTTCTCCGAGGAGTTCGGGCTGATCGGTAATGCGGTGCTACTGGTCCTGTACCTGCTGCTGATCTTCCGCGGGCTCTATATTGCGGCGAACGCGCCAACGCTGTTCTCGCGTCTGCTGGCCGGCTCCATCACGCTGATCTTCTTCACCTACGCCTTCGTGAACATGGGCATGGTGAGCGGGATCCTGCCGGTGGTGGGCGTGCCGCTGCCGCTGATGAGCTACGGGGGAACCGCGCTGGTGACGCTGGGAATGGGCATCGGCATTCTGATGAGCATTTCCAGGCAGAAAAGGTTGATACAAACGTAGTGGATGGCGTCTTTGCTACACTGCCATCCAAAATTTGTTCCGGTGGAAGCCCATGAACGCTCAAGACGTTGCCGCTTACCTGCAGAGCCATCCGCAGTTTTTCGAAGATCACGCCGAACTGCTGGCGACGGTGCAACTGACCAGCCCGCACAGCCATCGGGCGGTGTCGCTGCAGGAGCGCCAGATGGAAATCCTGCGCGAGAAGAACAAGGGTCTGGAACTCAAGCTGGCCGATCTCGTCCGGCACGGCCACGAGAACGATCGCACGCAGCAGCGTATGCATGACTGGCAGATGCGCCTGCTGGCCGAGGCCGATTCCCACGCGCTGCCCTATGCGGTGCGCGACGGCCTGCAGCAGGTGTTCGACGTGCCCGCCGTGGGGCTGCGCCTGTGGAGCGTCGGTGAGACCTATGCCCACATGGAAGTGGCGCAGGGTGCCAGCGATGACCTGCGCCTGTTCGCCGAAGGCCTGCGCGCGCCGTTCTGCGGCGCGAACGCCGGTTTCGAGGCCGCTCAGTTGCTGGAGCGCGACGACGTCGCGTCGCTGGCGATGGTGGCGCTGCGCGTGCCGGCCAAGCCCGACGAGGACGGCCCGGGCGCGGCGTTCGGCCTGCTGGTGCTGGGCTCGCCCGACGCGCGCCGCTTCCATGAGGGTATGGGCACTGCCTATCTGGCCCAGATCGGCGAAGTCGCCGGCGCGGCGCTGAATCGCCTGCGCGACTAAGCGGGGCAAACACTCCTCCATGCGCACGCGCCAGCCGGCACGCAACAGGGCCCATGCGGTCGATGAGGCTGATGAGGCGTCGGCCGAGAAGCCGGCCCCAGACCCGCTGGTGGTGCGCTATCTCGACTGGCTGGCGACGAGCCGAAAGCTCGCCGCGCACACGCTGACCAGCTACGGGCACGATCTGTCCGTGTTGCAGTCGCAAGCCATTCGCCTGGCGCCCGGCGTGGCGTTGCTGGCGCTGGAGACCCGTCACATTCGTTCGTTTGCGGCGCGGCTGCATGGCAATGGCCTGTCGGCCCGCACCATCGCACGCACGCTGTCGGCGTGGCGCGGCTTCTATCTCTGGGCGGCGCGGCATGGTCACGGCGTACAGTCCAATCCCGTCGACGGCGTGCGCGCGCCCAAGCGTGGCAGGCCGCTGCCCAAGGCGCTCTCGGTCGAACATGCGGTGGCGCTGGTCGCCCATCGCCAGGACGACACCAACGAATCGCTACGTGATCAGGCTGTCTTTGAGCTGTTCTATTCGAGCGGCCTGCGGCTGTCAGAGCTGATCCAGCTAGACGTCCGCTATACGGAGGACGGCGACTATCGCTCGTCCGGCTGGCTCGATCTCGATGGCGCCGAAGTGACCGTGCTCGGCAAGGGTTCGCGCCGGCGCACCGTGCCGGTGGGCAGCAAGGCGATCCAGGCGCTGAAAGCCTGGATTCATGTGCGCGAGATGATGCTGCGGCCCGGCGCGCTGCCCGAGGATGCCCACGCGCTGTTTCTTGGCACGCGCGGCCGGCGGTTGCCGATCAGCACGGTGCAGCAGCGCATCAAACGCCAGGCGCTGGCCGCGGGCGTGCCCAGCGATGTCCATCCGCACATGCTGCGCCACTCGTTCGCCACGCATATGCTGCAGTCGTCCGGTGACCTGCGGGCGGTGCAGGAAATGCTGGGCCACGCCAGCATCTCCACCACGCAGATCTACACTTCGCTCGATTTCCAGCACCTGGCCAAGGTCTACGATCAGGCCCACCCGCGCGCCGGTCGGGCAAGCAAGTCGCCGAAGGCATCCAGCGTGAAACCCAGCAAGCCGGACGAATCGGACGAGTTGGCCGAGCCGGACGATTCAGGCGAAGACTAGTTCCACTGCGAGAGGATGTTGCGGAATCGCTCCATCTCGGGCAGCAGCCAGTGCCGGAAGGCCTGGACTTTGGGTGTCTCCAGACTGGCGTGCGTGCAGACGAAGTGGAGCAGCCACGGGCATGGAATGCTGACGTCGAACAATCGCACCACCCGGCCGGACAGCAGGTCGTTGTAGGCCAGCGACGAGCGGATCAGCGCCACGCCCTGTCCTTCGGCCGCAGCCTGCAGCAGCAGCGACGAATCCTGCAGCAGCAGGCCCTTGGTCGGCTCGGGCCAGTCGAGCCCGGCCGCTTCGAACCACGGTTTCCACGGATCGCCTTCACCCCGCAGCAACGGCATGCCGGCCATGTGGGCCGGCTGCTCGGGCAGGCGGCCACCGTTGTAGTTCGGGCTGCAGACGGGGAAGAACACATCGTCGAGCAGCCTCTCCACGTAGAGGCCCGGGTAGTGGCCGGTGCCCATGCGCAGCGCGATATCGACCTCCTCGCTGGCGAAGTCGACGAGCGAGTTCGACGACAGCAGTTCGACGTCCAGTTCCGGATGCTGCTCGATGAAGCTGCCGATGCGGGGCGTCAGCCAGCGCGCGGCAAAGGACGGCATGGTGCTGATGGTCAGGCGCTTGTCGCGATTGCCGGCCTGCAGCACGCGCGTGGCGTCGGCGATCTGCAACAGCGCGTCACGCACGCGCTCGGCATAGAGACGTCCGTTGGTGGTCAGCATCACGCGCTTGCCCCTGCGCTCGAACAGTTGCTGCCCCAGTTCCTCTTCCAGCGCGCGGATCTGGTGGCTGACCGCGCCGTGCGTGACGAACAATTCGGTGGCGGCCCGCGAAAAGCTCTCGTGGCGAGCCGCGGCTTCGAAGGTGCGCAGCGCGGCCAGCGCGGGCAAGCGCGGAAACTCGCGCTTCCAGCTACGCGGTTCGTCGGGATTCCAGGCTCCGCTCCAGACCATGGTGCTCTCGGCTATGTGAGGTTGGCTAACAAGACACAAGAATATATATCGTTTTGATAGTGGCAGGGCAATCACTAGAATTCACTTCACCGGAGACCGCTGGACACAATGAATAACTGGCCCGGTCCAAATGCCAAGCCAGTTTCTGAACCCCCGCCAAGACAGCTGGAATCCGGACTCACGGAGAGTCATCATGAAAGCCCTGCTCACAACGACCGTCTTCACCCTCGCCCCCGGGGAAGTCACCGCGCTGTCGCTGCACGCGGCACAGCGTCTGTTCGTGGAAGATGCAAAAGGCATGGATGTATGGGTGACCCGCGAAAACGACTCGGAGGATTACTGGCTGCGCTGTGGTTCGAGCCTGATGCTCCGGCGCGGCGATGAGATCGTGCTCAGCGTGGACCCGCGTGCCGCCGGCACGGTACGGTTGGCGCTGATCGCCGAAGCGCGCCGTCCGGCGCTGACGCTGGCCGATGTGCCGCATATTGCATATCGCGCTGTGAGGCGGCTGGTTCGAGGCACGGAGTGGACGCCCGCGGAAGACAAGATCACCGCCTCCTGATGCTGATGGTGCGGTGCCGGAGCGGCGGCTCAGACTTGTCTGGCCGCCGCGCGACGAACCCTGAACACCAGCATGACGAAGCAAATCGGGCCGGCCCGCGCTCTGCGTAGGCCGGCCCTTTTCGTTACACTCCTGCCCATGCATCCGATTCACGTCATCGACCGGGGCCGCCAGCCGTATCAGCCCTGTTTCGACGCCATGCGGGACTTCACCGCCACCCGCACGCCCGAGACGCCCGACCAGATCTGGCTGGTCGAGCATCCGCCGGTCTACACGCTTGGCCAGGCCGGCGACCCCGCGCATCTGCTCGCCCCCGACGACACGATTCCGGTCGTGCAGATCGATCGTGGCGGCCAGATCACATACCACGGACCGGGACAGGTCGTGGCCTACCTGCTGCTCGATTTGCGCCGGCGTCACCTGATGGTGCGCGAGCTCGTGCACGACATCGAGCAGGCGGTACTGGACACGCTCGCGGCGTATAATCTCGCAGCCGAACGCAAGGCCGGCGCCCCGGGTATCTACCTGTCCGACGGTAAGCACCAGGGTGCCAAGATCGCCGCGCTTGGTCTCAAGATCCGCAACGGTTGCAGCTATCACGGCGTCAGCCTCAACGTGCAGATGGACCTGTCGCCGTTCCTGCGCATCAATCCCTGCGGCTATGCCGGACTGGAAACGGTCGACATGGCTACCGCGGGCGCCGCCTTCACGGCGGCGGACGATGCCGGCGGCGCGGTGCATCGGCCCGTCACCGCGACACAACAACCCGAGATCGCACAACGCCTGGCGGCGGCCCTGTGCGAGGTACTGGCGGCACGCGAAGCGCGTGCCCCGGTGCCGGGACAAGCCGCTGCCGAGGCCGCCTGAGCATGGCTAGCCCGGCCCGAATCACAGCCTATATTTACAGCCTACATTGCACGCTGACGCGCGTGCGGAGAACAGTATGAGCGACGCCCCGATCGCCACGTCCAGCGAAGTCACGCAATCCCCTGCCGACTACGATCCGACCAAGAAGCAGAAGTCGGCCGAGAAGACCGCTCGCATCCCTATCAAGATCGTGCCGGCGGAAAAGCTCAAGAAGCCGGACTGGATTCGCGTCAAGGCTGCCACTGGCAATTCGCGCTTCTATGAGATCAAGGACATCCTGCGCGCCAACAATCTCGTGACCGTGTGCGAGGAAGCCAGCTGCCCGAACATCGGTGAATGCTTCGGCAAGGGCACCGCCACGTTCATGATCATGGGTGACAAGTGCACGCGTCGCTGCCCGTTCTGCGACGTGGGCCACGGCCGCCCGGACCCGCTCGACGTGAACGAGCCCGGCAACCTGGCGCGCACGATCGCCCAGCTCAAGCTCAACTACGTGGTGATCACCAGCGTCGACCGCGACGACCTGCGTGACGGTGGCGCCCAGCACTACGTCGACTGCATCTCGCAAACGCGCGAGCTGTCGCCGAACACGCGTATCGAAGTGCTGGTGCCGGACTTCCGCGGCCGCCTGGACCGCGCGCTGGACATCCTGCAGGCATGCCCGCCCGACGTGATGAACCACAACATGGAAACCGTGCCGCGCCTGTACAAGCAGGCCCGCCCCGGCGCTGATTACGCGCATTCGCTGAAGCTGCTGCAGGATTTCAAGCGCCGCAATCCCAATGTGCCGACCAAGTCGGGCCTGATGGTGGGCCTGGGCGAAACTGACGAGGAAATCCTCGACGTCATGCGCGACATGCGCGCCCACGACATCGACATGCTGACGATCGGCCAGTACCTGGCGCCGTCGAACCACCACCTGCCGGTTACGCGCTACGTCCACCCGGACACCTTCAAGATGTTCGAAGAAGAGGCGTACAAGATGGGCTTCACCCACGCCGCTGTCGGCGCGATGGTCCGCAGCTCGTATCACGCTGATCAGCAGGCGCATCAGGCGGGGTTTGCCTGATCGATCGACGTTTTCTTGCGCGTCACGAAAAGCGGCCGGATTTCCCGGCCGCTTTTTTTTGGCCCGTACGTAGCCACACCCTTTCAGCAGCCTTTCCATTGAGGTGGTGCAAGCACCTCTTTTGCATCTTCTTGGCGTGTTCTTGTCGCTAACGGTGCATAACTACCTAGGGTCAACACCGAGTGCCGTGCACCGGTAAGTTTCGATACCATGAATTTATCGATAAATCGTCGATGAAATTCGATTGAGTCGCGTCGGCTTCATCGGCGAGTCAGCACCGTGGTCTTGTGGCGCCTACACTGCCTGAGACTGCGGGCTGCAGTTACCTCGCGAGTTCCAAATGCCTCAATGCACCGTCCATCGTCTGGCTGAACAGGCGCTGCTTTACAGCGTCGAGCCGCCGGCGTCGCTCGATGTCCAGCGACGTATCTGGGCGATGGCCGCGCGTGCCGCCGACTGGCGGGGTGTGGTCGATGTGGTGCCGGGCATGAACAACCTCACCGTGACCTTCGATGGCACGGCGGACGTGGCAGCGCTGGAGCGCAACCTGAAGCTCGCCTGGGCTTCGGGAGAGGCGCGCAATGCGACGGGCAGGCTCGTGGAAGTCCCGGTCCGCTACGGCGGCGAGTTCGGGCCCGATCTGGCCGATGTGGCCGCCCACACGGGCCTGACACCCGCTGAGGTCGTGCACCGCCATGCCGCTGGCGAGTACGTGGTCTATTTCCTTGGATTCCAGCCCGGCTTTACCTACATGGGCGGGCTTGCGCCCGAATTGGCCACGCCGCGCCGCCGCGAGCCGCGTCTGGCCGTGCCGGCTGGCGCGGTGGGCATTGGTGGCGAGCAGACCGGCATCTACCCGGCCGTGCTGCCGGGTGGCTGGCAACTGATCGGGCGTACCGACGCCCAGCTATTCGTGGCCGATCGCGATCCGCCGTCGTTGTTCGCGCCCGGCGATACCGTGCGTTTTGTTGCCGAGGAGATCCTGCTGTGATCGAGATCATTCGGCCTGGCGCGCAGGCATCGGTGCAGGACCTCGGCCGTGTGGGCTTCCGCCGCTTCGGCGTGGGCCGCTCGGGCGCGGCTGACGACCTGGCGCTGCGCGTCGGCAATCGCCTGCTCGGCAACGATCCCGGCGCGGCGGCGATCGAGTTCACACTGGGCCGCGCCGCCGTGCGTTTTGAGGCCGACATGCGCGTGGCGCTGACGGGCGCCGAATGCAGCGCGAATCTTGACGGTGTCCCGGTCTGGTCGTGGCACGCGTTCGACGTGCGCCGTGGCGAGACGCTCACGCTGCCGTCGCCGCGCGGCGGCACGCGCACCTATCTCTGCGTGGCCGGTGGCATCGACGTGCCCCTGGTCATGAATTCGCGTAGCACCGATCTCAAGTCCGGTTTTGGCGGATTCGAAGGCCGCGTGCTGCGTGAAGGCGATCGCCTGCCCGTGGGCCGGCCCGGCATCGAGCAGGGGCAGGACTGGGTGGGCGTGGCCGCGCCGGGTTGGGCGCTGCCCGGGCAAGACGGTGGCAATGCCATCGCAATCCGCCTGCTGCCCGGCCCCGAATACGCCGACTTCGAGCCGGCGTCGCAAGCCGCGCTATGGCAGTCCGAATGGACCATCACGCCGCAGAGCAACCGCATGGGCCTGCGTCTGCAAGGTCCCGCATTGGCACGCCGAGCCGAGCGCTCGGCCGATCTGTTGTCGCACGGCGTGGTGCCGGGCGTGATGCAGGTGCCGCCGTCAGGCCAGCCTATCGCCCTGATGAGCGATGCGCAGACCACGGGCGGCTATCCGAAGATCGGCACCGTGATTGGCGCGGACCTGTGGCGACTGGCGCAGGTGCCGCTGGGCGCGACCGTGCGCTTCCGCCAGGTCACGCTCGAGGAAGCCGCCGCCGCGCAGGCCGAGGTGGACCGCTACCTGCGCCAGATCGACCAGGCACTGGCATGGCAGCGCGACGGCATGCAGATCGCCGCGCGGCGCCGCGCAACCACGCGCTTTGTCGCCTGAACGCCCAGACGATGCAACGACGCAACGAAACAACGAATTCCAATCGCCTGCCCCGACATATCCCCGGAGAACGCACATGCAAATCGACCTGAATGCCGACCTCGGCGAAGGCTGCGGCAATGACGAAGCCCTGCTGGCGCTGATCAGCTCCGCCAACATCGCCTGCGGCTGGCACGCGGGCGATGCCGCCACGATGCTGCAGACCGTGAAATGGGCGTTGGCCAACAAGGTGTCGATCGGCGCGCATCCGAGCTTCCCGGATCGCGAGAACTTCGGCCGCACCGAGATGCAGCGCGATCCCGAGGCGGTCTATGCCGATGTGCTGTACCAGATCGGCGCGCTCGATGCGATGGTGCGCGCGCAGGGCGGCGAACTCGCCCACGTGAAGCCGCACGGCGCGCTCTACAACATGGCCGTGCGCGACGCAAAGCTGTGCGAGGCGATCGTGCGCGCCGTGCGTGACTACGACTCCGACCTGGTCTTCTTTGGCCTGGCCAACAGCCAGATGATCGACATCGCACGCGCGGCGGGCCTGCGCGTGAAAGAAGAAGTCTTCGCCGACCGCGGCTATAACCCCGATGGCACGCTGGTCAAGCGTGGCACGCCGGGCGCGTTGCACGAGGACGAAGACGTGGCCCTGAACCAGACGCTGTCGATGGTCCGCGACAAGCAGGTGCGCGCGATTGATGGCACCTGGGTACCGATTCGCGCCGAAACCGTGTGTCTGCACGGCGACGGTGCTCACGCGCTTGCCTTCGCGCGCCGCATCCGGGAACGGCTCGGCGCGGAAGGCATTGCCATCCGTGCCGGCAACTGACGAGCCATCACGACGGGCTCACTCACGCGCTGGTTTTGCTCCCCCCAAACCTTATCCGGTGCACTCCATGGAAACCGCACTCAATCTTTGGCCCCTGCTAGGGGTCGGCGTCATCATCCTTGGCTTTGTTCTGCGGTTCAATCCCATGATGGTGGTGGCCGCGGCTGCTATCGTCACCGGATTGGCCGCGTCGATGCCTGTCATGCAGATCTTCACGGCGATCGGCACGGCATTCGTCAAGGCGCGCAACTTGCCGCTGATCATCCTGCTGCCGCTGGCGGTGATCGGCCTGCTCGAGCGTCATGGGCTGCGCGAGCATGCCCAGGCGTGGATCTCGCGAATCGCATCGGCTACCGTTGGCCGTCTGCTGATCGTCTACCTGGGTGTACGTGAACTCACCGCAGCGGTGGGGCTGACAAGCCTGGGCGGCCATCCGCAGATGGTGCGCCCGCTGCTGGCGCCGATGGCCGAAGGCGCGGCCGAGAACCGATTCGGTCATCTGCCCGAACCGGTGCGCCAACGCATCCTGGCGTTCTGTGCCGCTACCGACAACGTTGGCCTGTTCTTCGGTGAGGACATCTTCGTGGCCTTCGGCGCCATCGCGCTGATGCACACGTTCCTGCTGTCATCGAACATCGACGTCGAGCCGCTGCACATCGCCGTCTGGGGCATCCCCACCGCCATCTGCGCGTTCCTGATCCATGCCGTGCGCCTGAAGCGTCTCGATGGCTGGCTCGAACGCGAACTCGGTGGCAAGCAAGCCGCCGGCACGCCGGCCACTGCCGTAGCGAAAGGGGAGTAAGCCATGATTGTCTCGATCGACTATCTCTACTGGCTGGCCGGCTTCGTCCTGCTGATCACGGCCCTGATGACGTTCACGGACAAGACGCACCCGCGTCGGCTGTCCACGGGGCTGTTCTGGCTGCTATATGCGGTCATCTTTCTCGTCGGCGACAAGATCCCGCCCGCGATCGTTGGCGTGGGCGCGGTGGTGATGGCGCTGATCGCCGGATTCGGCGGCGTGGGCCAGGGCAAGCATGGCAGCCTGCCAGAGGAAGAGCGTCGCGCCAGCGCGCGTCGCCTGGGCAACAAGCTGTTCATTCCGGCGCTGCTGATCCCGCTGGTCACGGTGCTCGGTACCGTGCTGTTCAAGGATGTGAAGATCGCCGGACTGGCGCTGCTCGATCCGAAGAACGTCACGTTCGTGTCGCTCGGTATCGGCTGTATCGTCTCGCTGATCGTGGTTTGCTGGCTCACACGCGACACGGTGACGCAGAGCATGCGCGAATCGCGTCGTCTGATCGAGTCGCTCGGCTGGGCGCTGGTGCTGCCGCAGATGCTGGCGATGCTGGGTCTGGTGTTTGCCGATGCAGGCGTAGGCAAGGCCGTGGCGCACCTGACCACGGCGTACATCAACATGGACTACAAGCTCGTGGCCGTGGCGGTGTACTGCGTGGGCATGGCGCTGTTCACGATCATCATGGGCAACGGCTTTGCCGCGTTCCCGGTGATGACCGGTGGTGTTGGCGTGCCGATCCTGGTCGGCATGTTCAATGCGAACCCGGCCGTGATGGCGGCGATCGGCATGTTCTCCGGCTACTGCGGCACGCTGATGACGCCGATGGCCGCGAACTTCAACATCGTTCCTGCCGCGTTGCTGGAACTGGAAGACAAGAACGCCGTGATTCGCGCGCAGGTGCCTACCGCGCTGTGCATCCTGGTGGCCAATATCATCCTGCTGTACTTCCTGATGTAACCGGAGCCTGGCCATGACCACCCGTACTGTCCTGCTGACCGGCTTCGAGCCGTTCGAGAATGAACCGGTGAATCCGTCCTGGGAGGCGGTGCGTGCGCTCGATGGCGAGCGCGTGGGCGATGCCTTGATCGTTGCGCGGCAGTTGCCCTGCGTCTTCGGCAAGGCCATCGAGGCAATGGACGCGCTGGTCGATACGCTACGCCCTGACGTGGTGATCGCCGTCGGGCAGGCCGGTGGCCGCACCGAGCTGTCGATCGAGCGCGTGGCGATCAATGTCGACGATGCCCGCATTGCCGACAACGCCGGGGCCCAGCCGATCGACGCGCCGATCGCCAAGGATGGCCCGGTCGCGTACTTCTCGACCCTGCCGATCAAGGCGATCGTGCGCGACATGCGCGCGGCCGGCGTGCCCGCGATGGTCTCGCAGACCGCCGGTACCTTCGTCTGCAATCACGTGTTCTATGGGCTGATGCATGTGCTTGCCCATCGCAAGGCGGGCAGCGCCGCCGCGCCCACGCGCGGGGGATTCATCCATATTCCCTATCTGCCCGAACAGGCCGCGCGTCATCCGGGGGCGCCGAGCCTCGCACTCGATACGCTGATCGCGGGGTTGCGCGTGGCGGTGGCCACGTCGCTATCGACGGACGCGGATATTCGCGAGGGCGGCGGACAACTGCACTAGCAGGAGCGGCCTCAGGATTGCGGCCGCTTCGATTCCTGCTGCGCTTCCGTCGCGGCCGCCACCGCGCGCTCGGTGGCGCGGCGCCTCGCGCGCCGCACCAGCCGGCGTCGCACGCTGGCCTGCTCGAATCGCCAGATGATGTAGAAGAACGCCAGGAGCGGCCATAGCCAGCCCAGCCATTGCGCGAGGCTGTTGAAATGGATGAAGCGGCCCATGCGCCAGCCTTGCTCCGAAATCCACGCGTACGGGTTCGACGGCAGCACGTTGGTCAGCACGATCAGCGTCGCCAGCGCCAGCGTGGCGAGGATCGCCCGCAGCCAGCGTGGCAGGCGCAACAGCAGCACCAGCACCAGCGAACTCGTCAGCAGCGCGAAGCGGCCCCCCTCGGACAGCCAGTTGAAGGCGTTGTCGTCCGGGAACTGCAGCTCGGCTACCGCGGCCTTGATGATGAGCGCGGCAGTCAGCAGGCCCGCCAGGATGCGCAGCATCGGCGCGGTGCGCCGCATGGCGATCGAGGCGAACAGGCCGGTGCCGATCCAGCTCGATGCCGTGACCATGGTCTCCAGCATCAACTGGCCCTGCATATCGTCAGGGCGCAGGCCGATGTTGTCCTGCCATGCGATCAGCGAAGGGAAATAGGCCTGCACCAGCTCCATCGGCCACGAGTCCGGGTCGGTCAGCCATTCCCGCACGATCCCGCCCATGCCGAACAGATGCTCCTGCGGGAAGATCTGCGCGAACGGCCAGAGCAGGATCAGGATGATCGCGAAGCTCGCGTACGGCTCGAACCACGCATAGCGCAGTCGCGTCAGGGTGCCGCGGTCCACCAGCGCACTGGTGAACGGCGCCACCACGGCCGCGCCGAGCAGTGAGCCCAGCGCATTCGTGATCAGGTCAATGTTCGAGGAGATGCGCGTTGGCAGCCAGGTCTGCAGCGCCTCCATCGAGCCGGACAGCAGCGCGCCGGCCACCAGCGCGATCAGCGTGGCCCGTGCGCCGGACACGCGCGGATGCAGAGACAGCACAACGAGCGCGCCGAACGGGCAGTAGCCGAGCACATTGGTCAGCAGGTCGAACTCGGTGATGTAGCGCGGCTTCGGCGCGGTCAGGAAGGCAAACGCCGAGACGCCGTTGTTGACCCATCCGGTGAACGGATAGAGGCTCGCGTACACCACGAGCAGTGTGAAGCAGAGCAGGCCCACGCGCGCCACCGGCGAGTGACGCGGCAGCAGCGCGACTTCGAGCTCGGACTGGCGCGTGTCCTCCGGTTGGCTCCGCTGCGGTTCCGGAGGCGCGGGGGAGTGGGGAGAGGGCGGGGGCGTTGCCTGTGCCATGACTACGGTAAGACGGCGAGCAATGTGACCGACACGGCTACCACTCTACGCTCATCGGCGCTGCGGAGCCGGCGGGGCCGGCGGCGCGCTCGATGCCTGCGCGCCATCGAGCGGGAGCGTCGCGGTCCAGTCGAGGATCGCGGCGATTACGGCATCGACGCCGGCCGAAAGTGCCTTGACGCCACCCTGGCCGTCCGCGCTTGGCGCCGGCTGTTCGGCGACGAACGTTTTCTGTCCGATCAAGCCCTTGTGGTAGACCGTCGCGCGGGCTCGAACCACGCCGCGGCTGCTGGTCGGGGAGTCGAAAACCTGTTCGAAGGCGAGCAGGTCGACCTTGAGCGCCGGGATCGTCGTATCGCCCGACCATGACAGCGGGCCGCGAGCGGCCACCGCGTCGCGGAGGCGATCGTTGAACAGGTGCTGCGGGGAGTCTACCCAACGCTGCGTCGAGTAAGCCTGCAGCCGCTGCGCCTGCGTGTACTGGAGCCGGTAGTAGATGCCGCTGCCGTCCATCCAGACCGGCCCGTCGGTCTGCGTGATGCGCAGCTTTGGCAACGGTGCCGGCGGCTGAGATGGCGCCGCTGCCAGCGGGCCGAAGTCATAGGTGGTCGAAGGCGGCTGCGAGGACAGCACGCTGCAGCCCGACAGTGCGATCAGCAGGCCCAGCGCGGTGAATCGGAGAGCGGAGGCGATGGTCATGGTGAATTTCCGTCGAGTTACCGTCAAATGTTGGGCGCTGCGGATCAGGGCGCCTGGAAACCCGGCTCGCCCGGGCCAGGCGTGGGCGATGGCCCGCCGAACAGCACGCTACTTGGCTTGTCGTTGAACTGACTGGCGGCGCGGTCGATGCTGCGCACCGCCTGGCGTGACTCGCGTGCCAGTCCGTTGATCTGTGGCAGCGTTTCCTGATTCACGATGGTGGTGGTGGACTGTACTGAATCGGCAGCCACCTGCAGGTCGTTGCCAACGCGGTTGACCGTGCGCATGACCGTGCCGTCGGGGTTGCCGATCTCATCGGTCAGCCGCTTCGTCGACACCAGCGCTGCGTTCAGGTTGTCCACGGCCTTGGGCAGCTTCTCGGCGGCCGGCTGCAGGGTCGACTTCAGATGCGAGTAGTCGTCCGCGGTCTTGTGCACGGCCCGGATGGCCGCCATCAACTCGTCGCGGTTGGCGGGCTGGAACATGCTGTCGAGCGATGCCATCAGTGTTTCGGCCTGCGTCAGCAGTGAATCGCCGCGCTTTTCCAGTTCCTCGAAGAAACCGGGCCGCATCACGATGCGCGCGGGCTCGCGTGCCGACGTCGTCAGCCGCGGCGAGCTGCTCGTGTCGCCCTCCGTGCGCTCGGAATCGTCGAGCTGCACGTAGGCAATGCCGGTCACGCCCTGGAAGCCTAGCGTGGCATACGTGGTGCGCGTGATTGGCGTGTCATGGTTGATGCTGATGCGGACGATGATCTGGCCCGGCACCTGCGGATCGAACTTGATAGATAAGACCTTGCCGACCTCGAGTCCGCGATATTTCACGTCGGCCTGCGGCCCCAGTCCGTTCACCGTCGATCGCGTGATCAGGTCGTACGGCACGCGCACGGTGTGATCGCTGCTGAACCAGAACAGGGAAACCGATACCAGGATGGCAAGGCCGATGGTGAACACGCCGGCCAGGAAGGCGTTTGACTTGTTTTCCATCAGACTTCTCCAGGATGCGCGTCCGGCGCGCCGGGGCCCTTGGGGGCCGGCAGCGCCTGCAGCGCGCGCTGGGCGCGTTCGCCCAGGAAATATTCGCGAATGAATGGGTGGTCGACCTTGATCACCTCGGGAATTGGCGCGGCGGCCAGCACTCGATGGTCGGCCAGCACGGCCACGCGATCGGACAGCGCCACTAGCGTGTCGAGGTCGTGCGTGATCATGACCACGGTCAGGCCGAGTTCACGGCGCAGTTCGCGGATCAGGGCCACATAGTCGTCCGAGGCCATCGGGTCGAGGCCAGCGGTTGGCTCGTCCAGAAACACCAGCTCGGGTTCCAGCGCTAGGGCACGGGCCAGCCCGACGCGCTTGATCATGCCGCCGGACAGGTCGGACGGCATCTTGTCGGCGTCCTTGGCGGAGAGCCCCACCAGTTGCAGCTTGAGCAGGGATGCCCGGCAGATGAGGTCGTCCGGCAGCGCGCGCATTTCGCGCAGCGGCAGCGCGACATTGTCGATCACCGACAGCGCGGAGAACAGCGCGCCACGCTGGAACTGCAGCCCCCAGCGGCTGCGCAGGGCCTGCAACTGGTCAGCGGACAGTTCCGCGGGATTCTCGCCGAAGACCCGGATCGTGCCCGAGGTCGGACGGTCCAGGCCGACGATCTGGCGCAGCAGCACGGTCTTGCCCGAGCCAGACCCGCCAACGATCGACAGCACCTCGCCGCGATAGACCTCGAGGTTCAGATCCTTGTGGACCACGTTGTCGCCGAAGCGCTTCTCGAGGTTGCGCACCTCGATGATCGTCTCGCGCGGGGTGCCGCGCTCAATGGTTGGACTCATATGCCGATGTCCTTGAACAGGATTGCGAACACGGCGTCGGCGATGATGACCACGGTGATCGACGTCACCACCGATGCGGTCGTGCCCTGGCCCAGGCTCTGCGTATTGGGTTTGACGCGCAGGCCGAAGTGGCAGGCCGTCAGCGCGATCAGCATGCCGAAGACCACGCCCTTGCACAGGCCGAACCACAGGTTGGCAACCGGCACTGCATCGGGCAACTGGCGCAGGAAGTACACGTAGCTGATGTCGAGCTGCAGGCGGGCGGCGACCATGCCACCGAATAGCGCCAGCAGGTCGGTCCAGGCCACGAGCAGTGGCATGGAGATGGCCAGGGCGATCACACGCGGCATGACCAGCCGGAAGCCATGGGAAATCCCCATCACGGACATCGCGTCGAGTTCCTCGGTCACCCGCATGACGCCGATCTGCGCGGTGATGGCCGAGCCGGAGCGGCCGGCGATCAGGATCGCGGCCAGCACCGGACCGAGCTCGCGGATAACGGCCATGCCGAGAATATTGACGATGAACGTGCTGGCGCCAAATATCCGCAGCTGATTGGCCGACAGGTAGGACAGCACGATGCCGATCAGGAAGGCGACCAGCGCCGTGATGCCGAGCGCCTTGTAGCCGACGTTGTAGATATTCGCGGAGATTTCGCGCCAGGGGCCGCGCTGCGGCGCGCGCAGGAAGCGCAACAGGTCGAACACCAGTTGCCCGAGCATCGTGACGCCGACGCCGAGTTGGGCCAGAAACGACAGCACGCTCGCGCCGACGATTGTCACCGGGTTGAAGCGTTCGACCATGTGCTTCTTCCAGCCCTCGGTGCGCAGGCCGGCGATGCGCGCGAATACGCGCTTCTGGCCGTCATTGAGCGACACGTTGTCAGGCATGTGGCCATTCCAGGCCTGCCAGATCAGTTGTGCGCCGATATGGTCGAGGCGCGTGATGCCATCGAGGGACCACTCGGCGTGGCGCGGCGCCTCGGACAGTTCGTGCAGTTGCGCGCGCAGGCCACGTGCTTCATGGCATCCGGCTAGCGCAACGGCCGTCCACTCTCCCTGCAACTGCACGCGGAAGTCGGTGTCCTGGCGCGATATCTCAATGACGGGTGTCGGCTGGCGTTCCAAATGAGGCTGATGTGATGGGCGAGTCTCGATTCTATGCTACTGGCCGCCGGCATGGCGATCAGACACCTTCTGACACGGTGGCGGCTACAATCTCGCCAGACCGCGCCGCGCGGGTTTGATTCCCTGAAACTCCCCGAATTCCGAGTTCTTTGCTTTCGACATGTCAGAAGCCCCCGACCGTTCCCCATCCGCCCCCGACTGGCGCATCGATGCCGATTTCCTGCATCTCGAGCTTGGAGCAGGTGCCGCGCACGCCTGGGCCGTCGAGGTGGTCGAGGAAACCGGCTCGACCAATGCCGACCTGACACAGGCCTGCCGCGCCGCGCCCTGGTCGGACGACGCGTGCAGCGTGCGGGTGGCCTATCGCCAGACAGCAGGCCGTGGTCGGCATGGCCGCCCGTGGCGGGGGCAAGCCGGCCTGACTTTCTCGGTGGCGATGCCGCTGGCGCTGTCGCCGGCGCGCCTGAGCGGACTGAGTCTCGCCGTGGGACTGGCGTTGGCCGAGGCGCTGGAGGACGTGGACCCGGCGCTTGGCGCGCGCGTTGGCCTGAAATGGCCGAACGATCTCCAGATCGACGGCCGCAAGCTGTCGGGCATCCTGATCGAATCGGTGCCTGCCGGGCCGGAGCGGGTCTGGGTGGTGATCGGCATTGGCCTGAATCTGGTGCGTGACCCGGCGATGGAAGCCGCCCTGGGCCGCGATCTGGCTGGCGTGGCCGAGGCCATGACGACGTTTGATCCGCAGCGGGACCCGACGCGCATCCTGGCTGCGATCGCGAACCGGCTGGCGCGGATGCGCGAGGCATTCCTGGTGGATGGCTTCGCGCCGATGGCGGCGCGCTGGTCTGCGCGGGATGCATTTCGCGATGAGCCGGTGCGCCTGCTGCACGATGGCGTGGTGCAGGCCGAAGGGCTGGCGCGTGGTGTGGATGGCGAAGGCTACCTGCTGCTGCACACGCCCGAGGGGCTGCAGCGCATCGCCAGTGGCGAAGTCTCGCTGCGCGGAGCCAGTGCATGAGTCGGCTCCTGATCGACATCGGCAACACACGCCTCAAATGGGCGTGGTGCGATGACGCGCCCGTGGCTGCGGAGCATGTCGTCGAGGGTGGCGCGGTCCTGCCCTCACCTTGGCGACACGGCGGCGCGGCGGCGCACGCCGTGCCTGCCGAGCGCTCGGCGCTGGTCGGCACATGGCGGCAACTTGCCGCCGGGACCACGCCCGAGATCTGGATTGCCAACGTGGCCGGCCCGACCATCGCGGCGGCCATGGAAGCCGTGATGGAGGATGCATTTGGCGCGGTGTCGCCACATTGGGTACGTACCACGGCCGCGCACGGCGACCTCGTCAACGGCTATCGCGAGCCCACGCAGCTTGGCGTGGACCGTTGGGTCGGCAGTATCGGGGCGCACCGGTGGTTGCCCGGCGAGACCCTGCTGATCGTGACGGCGGGCACGGCCACCACACTCGATATCGTCACGGCCACGGCGGATGGCGCCCGCTTCGAGGGTGGGCTGATCTTGCCCGGCCTTGAACTGATGCTCGGCACGCTGGCCCGCAATACTGCGCAATTGCCTGAACTCGATGTGCTCGACACCGGCGCGGGCGCCGAACGAGCTGTTCGGGCGTTGGGCGCGGACAACACTCACGATGCGATCGCGGCGGGCTGTCTGGCCGCGCAGGCCGGTGCCATCGAGCGCTCCTGGCGTGCGCTCGCGGGACGCGGCCCGGTCCGCTGCCTGCTCTCGGGCGGCGCGCGGCACGCGGTGGCTGGCGCGCTCGCGATGCCGTTCGAGATGCACGATAATCTCGTGCTGCTCGGGTTGCACGCCATGGCGCTGCCTGCCTGACATACCTGCGCAACCCCTATCCGTCGCCTGTCATTCGTCACCATGCTCCGCAAAGGTTTCAACGCCCTGCTGCTGATCCTGCTGCTCGTCAACCTTTGGCTTGCGGCGGCCGTGGCCGGCAAGTTCGGTCCGGAACCACTGGCCGGCTGGGCAGAAAGCCCGCGCGAGCCGCAACGCCTGGGGCAGCAGGCGCGGGTGGAGCGGATGCAGATCCAGCCGCCGAGGGCGGCGGAGGCTGCGGACGCGGCAGTGGCTCCGGCATCGTCCCCGGCAGCGCCACGCGCGGCCCATCCGGCGGCCATCTCCAGCACCGCGCGGACATCCGCCGATAGTTGCATGGAGGTGGGCGGCTTCACGGCGCAGAACGTGCAGCGCGCGATCGAGGACCTGAAGGCGATTGCCGTGACCGCACCCCTGCCGATGGAGCAGTTCGAGCGATCGGAGCAGGTGCGGTGGTGGGTTCATCTGCCGGCCCAGCCGACGCGCGAGAACGCCGATCGAAAGCTGGCGGAGCTGCGTCGCCGCAAGGTCACCGACGTATCGGTGGTGGCGGGCGAGAATCCCGAGTCGTACACGGTTTCGCTCGGACTGTTCCGTGACCGCGAGCGTGCCGACAAATTCCTGGAAGTATTGCGCGGGCAGGGCGTGCGCACCGCGCAGATCAGCGATGCGCCGAGAGCGATCGCGCGGCAGTGGCTGCGCGTGGCGCACGCCGACGATGCCGTGCGCGCGCGGATGGACGAAGTGAGGCTGCGCTATGGCGGTGATGTGCTGCAGGACTGCCGCCCGGTGACCCAGGCGCGCGGCGAGCCAGTCGCGACGCGTGCCGAGGGTTAAAAAGCGGGTTCAAAATGAAGCGAAGCAGTTCTGGCTAGACGAGGGGCTGCAGACAGTAGAAGTAGAACGGCAAGGCCCTGCAACGACGCCAGAATCTTCTTGAAACGGCTTCTAACACCCGGCTCAGCCGCCGCGTACCTTCGTCAGCAGCTTGGTGGTCGAGCGGTCGTGCAGGAACTGGATCGCGTATGCCTGTCCGCCCCAGCTACGCACCAGCCGCGTTTCCTCCAGCGTGTCGATGTCGTAGTCGCCGCCCTTCACGTAAACGTCCGGCCGCACCAGCCGGATCAGTTCCACCGGCGTCTTCTCGCGGAACATCGCCACCAGATCCACTGACGCGAGCGCGGCCAGCAGCGCCATGCGATCGGCATCGTGATTGAGCGGGCGATCGTTGCCCTTGCCGAGCATCTTCACCGAAGCGTCGCTGTTCACCCCGACCACCAGGCTGGCGCCCATCGCGCGCGCCTGCGCCAGATACGTGGCGTGGCCGCGATGGAGGATGTCGAACACGCCGTTGGTGAAGACCAGCGGGCGCGGCAGCTTTGCCACTGCGGCGTGCAGGGCCGCGACATCGTCGGCGGGGACCAGCTTGGATTCGAAGGCGGGTGCGTTCATGTGTCGTGGAGAAAGAAAAACCCCATCGTATCCGATGGGGTTTGGCATGCTCAGGTGCTCAAGCGGGGCCGGAACGCTCAGGCTTGGGCAGGTTGGGCACCGCCGCTCTGCAGGCTGATGTTCAGTTCCTTGCGGTAGCGGTTCAGGTCCTGCACCGTGTCGAACGTGCGCTCGAACAGCAGCGACATGTTGTGCAGAATCCGCTCGATGACCTTCTTTTCCCAGATCTCGTCGAAGCGGATCTGTTCGTCGAGCCAGTGCTCGAGCCAGTCCGGATCGGGCAGGCGGGACTGCACCGTGTCGTTCGGGAACAGCGCCTTGTTCACGTGCAGGTTGGTCGGGTGCAGCGGCTTTTCCGTGCGACGGGCCGACGCCATCAGCACGCCGATCTTGGCGAACGCGGCACGCGCGTTGTCGCCAAACTGGTTCAGGTACTTCTTCATGTAGCGCAGGTAGGCGCCGCCATGGCGTGCCTCGTCCTGCGACAGCGTGCGGTAGATATGCTTGATCACCGGTTCCGAGTGCCATTCGGCGGCACGGCGGTACCAGTGGTTCAGGCGGATCTCGCCGCAAAAATGCAGCATCAGCGTTTCCAGCGGCGGGGCCGGATCGAACTCGAAGCGCACGGCGTGCAGCTCTTCCTCGGTCGGCACCAGGTCCGGACGGAAACGGCGCAGGTACTCCATCAGCACCAGCGAGTGCTTCTGTTCCTCGAAGAACCAGATGCTCATGAACGCCGAAAAGTCGGAGTCGTGGCGGTTGTCGCGCAGAAACATCTCCGTGGCGGGCAGGGCCGACCATTCGGTGATGGCATTCATGCGGATGGTTTTCGCCTGGTCGTCAGTGAGCAGGCTGGCGTCGAAGGTATCCCAGGGGATGTCCTTGTCCATGTGCCAGCGGACCGCCTCCAACGATTTGAACAGTTCGGGGTAGAGCATGCTAAGCCTTTGAAATTACGGGCGGATTCTACCAGACAAGAATTATTCTCGAATGATTTCTCTACTCCGTTGTAGCCCGGATCGTAGCGATTTCAATCAGATTGCCGGTTGTTGTCGCAAAAAGTGGCGCTATTGCGACACTTCTGTCACTTCTTTTTTGGCCGGCGTGGTTTCCGGCACCACTCCATAGAGGAATGCGGCGATCTGGTCGCCCTGGGCGGCCGCGTCACGTTCGCCCAGCGCCAGCAAGGCCTGGGTGAACTCGGGTTCGAACAACAGATAGCTCGCGAACGCGGCGCCGCGCGCCTCGGTGCCGCCCAGTGGCGACAGGAACGCGCGCACGGTGCGTGGCAGGCGATTCAGGTGCTCGGCCGCGATGGCCTCGATCGGCTCGCTGGGTGAAATCGTCATGACCTGCACCGGGCGCCAGCCTTCGGTGTCGTTGGCCATCTCGGGCATCCGCGACAGCAGCCGGTTGATGTGCATGAGTCGCTCGATGTCGGCCTGCAGGCCATCCAGGAAGATGCTGGCCAGGGCTTGGCCGCCAACCTGCGCCAGCGACGGATAGCCGCCCGATGGCACGGTATCGAACCAGCCGGCCCGCTGGCGCGACGCGGCGCCGATGGCCAGGATGCGCGACGCGCCAAGGTGAATCGCGGGTGACAGCGGCGACATCTGCCGCATCGTGCCGTCGCCGAACCATTCGTGATGGCCTTCGAGTTCGAGCGGTATGGCCGGGAACAGGAACGGAATCGAGGCCGATGCCAGCAGGTGATCGACGCCAATCGCGGACTCCACGGCCATGCGCTGGCTGCGTTGCCATCCGTGGATACGGCGGTGAGACTGATAAAACGTGACATGGCGGCCGGTGCTGTACGACAGCGCCGTGACCGCGAAGGCTTGCAGCACGCCGGCGTCCAGACTGGCCTGGACGCGCTCCGGCTCGAACAGCTCGGTCAGGAAGCTGCCGAGCGGCGCATTGTCGAATAGCGCGCGTGGCGATGACCGCCGCGTGACCCAGCCGAAGGCCAGCGAGGACAGCCATCGCGCGCCGGAAACGCCCACGCGCAGCACGTCGGTCCGGTAGACGTCGTCGGCGTGCAGGCTGTGCCAGAGCGCTGACAGCTTGTCCGTGGCCGCGCGGAAGTCGGCGGCGCCGACCGCCAGGCCCGCGCCATTGATCGCACCCGCGGATGTCCCGGCGATGATGCCGAACGGCAGCGGGCAATGTGCCAGCCCAAGACGCGCGGCGATCTTCGCAATACCGGACAGCACACCGGCCTGGTACGCGGCCCGCGCGCCACCGCCCATCATCACCAGAGCGGTGCTCTGGCGCTGGCGGGCGCGGGCCGAGGCCTCCGCCGAATGTGCGGAGAGCGCGCTCACTCGAACGTGTCCTCCGGCGTGCCGGGCGCTGGCGGGGTCTCAGGCTTGGCCGTCGATTTCCCGGCCGATGCCTTTCGGGCTGCGGGTTTCTTTGCAGCCGGCTTGCCCGATGTCTTCGCCGCCGGCTTTGTCGCCGATTTTGCGGATTTCCTGGCTACGGTCTTTGTTCCCGCCTTCTTCGTCCCGGACGTCTTCGCCCCCTTGGGTGCAGGACCGGACTTGTTATCGCCGGCGCTCGTGGTGCTCGTGGTGCTCGTGGTGCTCGTGGTGCTCGTAGCAGACTCGCTGCCTGCCGGGCTGGCGCCGAAGCCACCAAGGTTGCTGAACGGCGTGACATTGGCCGCCGCCGCCGCGCTGCTGGCGATCTGGTTGAACTGTTGCTGCATCAGGTCCCACCACAGCGATGCATTGGGCGGCACCTGGGCGGGTCCGGTGGAAGTGGCCGAGGCTTCGGCGCCGGATTCGGGCGGCGCGTCGATGTCGTCATCGGCGGGCTCGTCATTTTCCGCATCGGCTTGTGCTTCCGAGACCGTCTCGGCAGCGCCGTACTGGTGATGCGGTGCGGCGCTCGGGGCGCTGGCGGCGCGCGCCACGTTTTCCATCGCGCTCTGCATGGCATCGGGGGAGAGCGCGCTGCCAAACGTCTGCAGCGCTACCAGCGTGGCCCGTTGCACTTCAAGGCCCTGGATGGTCGTGCGCAGCAGGCTCGAGTTGAGCTGCAGCCAGCTTTCCACTGCCTTGAGGTCGTGAATCCGCTTGTCGATGCCCTCGAGATCCATCGGGGGCGTCATCGCGCTCAGGCCGGGCATCAGCCCGCTGGGCATTCCGCTGCCGGAAGCCCAGAGCTTGCGAAGGAACTCGTAGCTGTTGGTGAAATCGGGTAACTGTCCGAACATGGTCGCGCAACTCCGTCTGACATGGTCGTCCCGAAACGTGAGCAGGACGACCGGTTACTTGAATTCGGGCGGCCGCTTCTGACGCAGGCTCGCCATGCCTTCGTGCACGTCGGGGCCGGCAAAGCCCATGAATTCGAGCGCCAGCGAGGTATCGAACGCGGGGCCGGCCATGCGCAGCCAGTTGTTGAGCGCGTACTTGGTCCAGCGGATGGCGGTCTGCGATCCGGCAGCAAGCCGGTTGGCCACCTCGAACGCTTTCGCGACCAGTTCGTCTTCTTCCACCGCCAGCGATACCAGGCCGATCCGCTCGGCTTCCTCGCCGCTGACCGACTCGCACAGCATCAGATAGTACTTGGCCTTGGCCATTCCGCACAGCAACGGCCAGACGATGGCGGCATGATCGCCGGCGGCCACACCCAGCCGGGTATGGCCATCCACGATGCGCGCGGTCTTTGCCGCGATCGAGATATCGGCCAGCAGCCCGGCTACCAGCCCCGCGCCAACGGCCGGGCCATGCATCGCGGAGACGATCGGCTTGTCGCAGTTGATGACGTTGTAGACCAGGTCGCGTGCCTCATGCCAGACGCGGGTGCGCGTCTCGAAATCGTTGGCCATCTCCTCGACCAGTCCGAGGTCGCCGCCGGCCGAGAAGCCCTTGCCTTCGCCACGGATCAGCGCCACGCGGATTTCGGGTTCCGCCGAAATATCACGCCAGATCTCGGCCAGTTCGCGGTGCATGGAGGCGTCGGCGGTGGCCAGTTTCTGGTTGGCCGATTGGGCCGCGCCCATGATCACCTCAAGGATGGGGCCGTGGCGGCGCAGGGTCAGGGCGCGATAGCGCGCAAGGCGCGGGGGCAGGGTATTGGCGTCGGAAGTGGTCATTTGGGCGGGTATCGAAGAAGTTTCGGGCCGCCGGGCAGGGGAACTGGATGTCCGAAAGAGGCGAAGGAGCGCGAAGGGACGCAAGGAAGACGCGTCGAATGCAATTCCCCGACCGGCTGGTCGGGGAATTATAGGCCCAGGAACGCCTGGCGCGGCAAGGCTTGCATGCCTTAGAGGCGCTATCAAAAAGATTCTGGCGTTGTTGCGCGGCCTTGGCCGGTCCACTTGTACTGTCTGCGGCCGCGCCCTTGCAGGGCGCGCATGTGCTCGCAGGCACGTGCCGTTCCGCAGGCGGCTCGCATACGAGCCGAAACCCCTGCGTCACCCTAGCCAGAACCGCTTCGCTTCATTTTGATAGCGCCTCTTATGGGCCGGTGCCCGTTATGGTGCGGCCACCACCTGGTCGATCGCGCCGAAGATCGACTTGTGTTCGGCGTCGAACATCTCGATACGGACGGCATCGCCGTACTTCATGAACTCGGTCTCGGGTTTGCCGCCGTCGATCGTCTCGATCATGCGTTTTTCGGCGATACAGCAGTACCCCTTGCTGCGATCGACGTTCGAAATCGTGCCCGAGCCGACGATGCTGCCCGCGCGCACGTTGCGCGTCCTGCAGATGTGGGCAATCAGCTGGCCGAAGTCGAACACCATATCGGTGCCGCAGTCGGGCGAGCCCACCTTCTTGCTGTTCCAGTGGACCACCATCGGGCGATGCACGCGGCGCTCGCGCCAGGCGTCGCCGAGTTCGTCCGGCGTGACCGCCACCGGCGAAAACGCCGTGGCGGGCTTGCTCTGGAAGAAGCCGAAACCCTTGCCGAGTTCGGCCGGGATCAGGTTGCGTAGCGAAACATCGTTGGCCAGCATCACCAGCCGGATGGCCTCCCCGGCCTGGTCGGGGGTGGCGCCCATGCGCACGTCGCCGGTGATCACGGCCACTTCGGCCTCGAAATCGATGCCGAAGGCCTCGCTGGCGCAGACGATGTCGTCCTGCGGGCCGATGAAGTCGTCGGAGCCGCCCTGATACATCAGCGGGTCGGTCCAGAACTCGGGCGGCATCTCCGCGCCGCGCGCCTTGCGCACCAGTTCCACGTGGTTCACGTAGGCCGAGCCGTCGGCCCACTGGTACGCGCGCGGCAGCGGCGCCATGCAGTCCTTGGTCTGGAACGGGAACGGGTGGCGTGACCGGCCGGCGTTCAGCGCGTCATACAGGTCCTGGAGCTGCGGCGCGTAGAAGGCCCAGTCGTCGAGCACGGTCTGGAGCTTGCCTGCGATATCGGTGGCGAAGTGCGCGGTTTTCAAGTCGCGCGAGACAACGACGAGCTGGCCGTCGCGCGAACCATCCTTCAGGGTGGCGAGTTTCATGCGGAGTCGAACATAGGCAAATCGGATGGGCCACAGTCTACCGGAGCGGCGCGGGCGCACCGTATAGAATGGCCGGCAATACCGATACGCTTGCCAGGAACGCATGACCGCAGCCGAAGACGACGATACCCGGGACGATATTGCCGACGACACCAGGCGTGCGGGCATCCAGTCCATCGAGGTGGGATTCCGGCTGCTGCAGGCGCTGGCCGCGTCGCCGCGCGCGATGATGCTGCGCGACCTGGCCGCGGCGGCGGACATGAGTCCGGCCAAGGCGCACCGCTATCTGGTTAGCTTCCAGCGGCTGGGCGCCGTGACGCAGGACGCCGTGAGCCAGCGCTACGACCTTGGCCCGTTCGCGCTGCAGCTTGGCCTGGCCGGGCTGAACCGGCTCGACCCGGTGCGCAAGGCGCGCCCGATCCTGTCGCAGCTGCGTGACGAGATCGACCAGACCGCCGGTATCGCCGTGTGGGGCAACCACGGGCCGACCATCGTCCACTGGGAGGAATCGAGCCATCCGGTCAGCGCCAGCCTGCGGCTCGGTGACGTCATGCCGATGCTCAACTCGGCCACGGGCCGCCTTTATGGGGCTTATCTGTCGCGCCGCCAGACACTGCCGCTGATCGAGCGGGAACTGGCCACGCGTGGCACCGTCCCACTGCCTGACATGCCCGTATCGCTGGACGAATATGACGCGATCTGCGCGGACGTGCGAGAGCACGGCGCGGCACGCACGCGCGGCGGGGTGTTGCCGGGCATCAATGCGATCTCCACGCCCGTGTTCGACGCGAATGGCCATCTGGCGATGGCGCTGATCGTGCTCGGCGCGCAGAGCGTATTCGATGCAGAATGGGGCGGTACGGTGGATCGGCGCGTGCGCGATATCGCCCGGCAAATCTCTTCGGAACTCGGTTACCTAGATGGCAACCAACGGGCCGGACAAACCGGTCAAACCTCGTAGTCGGTCGCGGGGCGGCACGCTGAGCTGGTGGCAGCGCCGTCGCAGATGGGTTGTGGTCATTCTGCTGGTGGTGGCCGCCCATTTGCTGGCGCTGCTGCGTCTGGTTCATGCGCCGGCGCCGAGCCTGCCCGATATCGAGCCGACCCCAACGCTCGACGCCATCCTGCTGCCGCCGCCCAAGCCACCGGCTCCGCCGGCGCCTCCTCCGCCCGTGCCCGCGCCACGACCGGTGCCGCAGCCGCCAGCCCCTTCACCACCGCCAAAACCTGCGCCGCCGGAACCCGCGCCGGCACTCGCCACGGCGGAAAGCGGCCAGACCACGACAACCACCGGATCAGGCGGAGAGGGATCGGCGGCGGCTGCGCCGCCCGCAGCGACGCCGGCAGCCCCAGCGGCCCCACCGAGCCCGCCCGCGCCCAGGTACGACGCACCGCCGTCGGTGGTGCTGCGCTATGCCAGTTTTGTCAATGGCGTGCAGAACCCCGATGGCCGGATCACGTGGCAGCAGGACGGTCAGCACTACCGGCTGGCGGTGGAAACCCGCGTGCTCTGGTTCCGCTTTGCGTTTCAGAGCTCGGGCGACATGAACGACGGGGGGCTGAATCCCACACGTTACGAGGAGGCCCGGCGCAGCAAGGTCGAAGTCGCCCGCTTTGATCGCACGGCAGGCACAGTGGTGTTTGAAACGCGTGGCGGACAGGTGCCAATGCCGTCAGCATTCCAGGACCGCTTCAGCGTGTTCCTGCAACTGGTTGGGTGGGCGCGGGGCGATCCGCAGCGCTATGCGACCCCGGGCGTGACGGAGACGTTCAACGTGTCCGACACGCGGGAAGTGGAAGTCATGCAGGTGCAGTACGTTGGCGAACAGGACATTGATATCGGTATCGACAGGGTGCGCACGAAGCACTTCGTGCGCCTGCCGCGCCACCCGAACGACAAACGCAAGGTGGAAATCTGGCTGGCGCCGTCCCTGAACTGGATGCCGGCGCGTCTGCGTCAGACGGAGCCTGATGGCACTCAGATCGATCTCGTCTATCGTAGTAGTGAGACACATTGACGAATGCGCCTTGGGAGCCGGTGGGTGGCGCCATGACCGTACGGAGACTGACACATGTCTGACACTTCCGCATCGACCGCGTCGCAAACGAACCGGCTTCGGGTCGGGGATGTGCATTTGCAAGTGCGCGTCGATGGTACCGAAGGCCCTTGGGTGATCCTGGCCCATGCGCTCGGTGCGAATCTGACTTTGTGGGATGACACCGCGCGGCACCTTGCCGCACGCTATCGCGTGCTGCGTTTCGACATGCGGGGCCATGGGGGTAGCGATGCGCCGGTGGGCGCCTACACGATGACGCGGCTGGCCGACGACGTGGTGGCGCTGATGGACGAACTCGATATCGCGCAGGCCCACTTCTGTGGGGTGTCGGTGGGCGGTATGGTGGCGCAGACGTTGGGCGTGCGCCATCCGGAGCGGCTGTTGTCGCTGACGCTGGTGGACACGATTCACCACACGCCGCTGGAAGCCCGGGCGATGTGGGCCGACCGGATCGGACAGGTGGAAGCGCATGGCATGGGCGGGACCGTCGAGTCGACGCTGAATCGGTGGCTGACCGCACCGTTCCGGGAGCGGCACCCAGAAATCGTCGAGAGAATCAGGAAAATGTTGCTGGAAACACCAGTGCGCGGCTATGTTGGTGTAGCGCAGGCCATCGAAGCCTTCGATCTGGCCCGCGCGATCTCCCGGATTCACTGCCCGACGCTAGTGGTGGTCGGCGACAAGGACGAGGGCTCGCCGGTGTCGATCGCCGAAGCCATCGCCCGTGAGATTCACGGTTCAAGGCTGGAAGTGCTGCCGGACGCGGCGCACCTGTCATTCATCGAACAACCGGAACGTTTCCATGCGATGTTCGACGCGTTCCTGGGACACGCGGCTTGTGGCGGCCAGTGTGATATTCCGTAACGCCATTGGAAATATCGCAACACAGTAGTGCACGGCGCTCAAGAAACTTGCAGGCTGCGCCGATGCCCAATGTAAGAGGGCAGCAATGGCACGACAAGGTCCGCCCGGTCGTACAACTTGAATTACGGGCGACTACCCTCAGCTTGGAGAGGAAATCGCGTCAATTCCATAGGCCTTGTGCCGGGAGCGCAGCAATGCGCGGAGTTGCCGCTAACTATGCCAGGAGGAAAGTGCGATGCAAATGATCTACAACAGCGACAATTACTGCATTGTCGAGTTTGGAGCAGACGTCGAGCATGCGACCCTTGCCTCGGGCGGTTACGAGATCGTCGACAAGAATCTGAAACGCGAAATTTTCCTCGGTGGCCTGATGGCCGAGACCTTCCGCGCCGATGTGACGCGTTTGATCGAGAGCGAACCCTCCGTGGAAGAAGTCGATGAGTTTCTCGGCAAATTCGATACGGTGATGAACAACCCGCTGGTCATGCACTGACCACTGGCGCGTCGCATCACACCGGGAGGCGCGGCGGCGGTAGACCGTTTGTCCGCCTCCAAAAACAAACGCCCGCTTTTGCGGGCGTTGCTGTCTTCTCAGAAGTCGCGAAATCAGATCAATATTGTTCCCAGGGTAGCCCGTCGTGACGCCAACCGTTGACCGTGTTGCGATGGCGCTGGGCGTCGAGGTCGCCTTCGAATCCATGCAGTACGCAGTAGATAGTGGCGAATCCGGCGCCTTCCAGCGCGCGAGCGGCTGCGGACGACCGGTTGCCGCTGCGGCAGATCAGCACGACCGGGCGGGCCGAGGCTTGCCCGGCCAGTTTTTTCACCGCCTGCACGAAATGCGGATTGACCTCCCAGTCGGGGCCGTCGTTCCAGGGAACGTTGTGCGCCCCGCGGGGATGACCGACGAACAGGTATTCCATCTCGCTGCGGCAATCGATGAACAATGCATCGGGCTCGCCTTCGAGCAGGGTCCGGGCGTCATTGGGGCTGAGGGTTTGCATGGTGCGGATAAGCGTGACGAATGCGTCTCTCAGTGTAGGCGCGCGGCCGGTTGCTGACAACTGGCCCGGCACCCGGGCCGACACCGGGCCCGACACCCGGCCATCAATGTGGCAGGGCAAGTCCCTGACCGCCGCAATGCCTTGATCTACCTGATAAAATCGCCGGTTCTGAATTGTCACAAACTGCGCGGCTCCGCCGTCGCATCGAAGATCGAGCCCCACCATGAGCGCCGCCCAATCCCAACCACGCCCCTACACCCGGGCCGCCAGCCTGCCGAAGCTGCTGCGCGACCGCATTCTGATTCTCGACGGCGCGATGGGCACGATGATCCAGCGTTACAAGCTCACGGAAGCTGACTATCGGGGCACGCGCTTCGCCGACCATCGGATCGACGTGAAGGGCAATAACGAATTGCTGCTGCTGACCCGTCCGCAGGTCATCACGGAGATTCATGAGCAGTACCTGGCCGCCGGCGCCGACCTGATCGAGACGAACACGTTCGGCGCCACGCGCGTGGCGCAGGAAGACTACAAGATGGCCGACCTCGCGTACGAGATGAACGTCGAGGCCGCCCGCCTGGCGCGCGCCGCGTGCGACAAGTACAGCACGCCGGACAAGCCGCGCTTCGTGGCCGGTGCGTTCGGCCCGACGCCGAAGACGGCCAGCATCAGCCCGGACGTCAACGACCCGGGCGCGCGCAATGTCACCTTCGAGGAACTGCGCGATTCGTACTACGAACAGGGCAAGGCCCTGCTCGAAGGCGGGGCCGATGTGTTCCTGGTCGAGACAATTTTTGACACGCTCAACGCCAAGGCCGCGCTGTTCGCGATCGACCAGTTGTTCGAGGACACCGGCGAGCGCGTGCCGGTGATGATCTCGGGCACCGTGACCGATGCCTCGGGCCGCATTCTCTCCGGTCAGACCGTGGAGGCGTTCTGGAACAGCCTGCGCCACGCGAAGCCTGTCACGTTCGGCCTGAACTGCGCGCTTGGCGCCACGCTGATGCGCCCGTACATCGCCGAACTGGCCAAGGTGTGCGATGCCGCGGTGTCGTGCTACCCGAACGCCGGCCTGCCCAATCCGATGAGCGATACCGGCTTTGATGAAACGCCCGAGGTCACTTCCGCGCTGGTGGAGGAGTTCGCGGCATCCGGCCTGGTGAACCTGGTGGGCGGCTGCTGTGGCACCACGCCCGATCACATCGCTGCCATCGCCAAGAGCGTGGCCAACAAGACGCCACGCACCTGGCCCGGCCAGTATCGCGAAGACACCGCACAATCCGCCGCCTGAAGCCATCGTACGCAAGAGAACAGAAATCATGAGCCAGCAAAACCTGCCCCCGCGTCCGATGCGCCTGTCCGGTCTGGAGCCGTTTACGATCGACGACGACACGCTGTTCGTCAACGTTGGCGAGCGTACCAACGTCACCGGTTCGAAGGCATTCGCGCGCATGATCCTGAACGGCCAGTTCGACGAAGCCCTGGCGGTGGCCCGCCAGCAGGTGGAGAACGGCGCGCAGATCATCGACATCAACATGGACGAGGCGATGCTCGATTCGAAGGCGGCGATGGTGCGCTTCCTGAATCTGATCGCATCTGAGCCGGACATCGCGCGCGTGCCGATCATGATCGATTCGTCGAAGTGGGACGTGATCGAGGCGGGCCTGCGCTGTGTGCAGGGCAAGGCCGTGGTGAACTCGATCTCGCTCAAGGAAGGTGAGGAACAGTTTCGCCACCACGCCACGCAGATCCGCCGTTATGGCGCGGCCAGCGTGGTGATGGCATTCGACGAGAAGGGCCAGGCGGACACGTTCGAGCGCAAGACCGAGATCTGCAAGCGCAGCTACGACTTCCTCGTGAACGAAGTGGGCTTCCCGCCCGAGGACATCATCTTCGATCCGAACATCTTCGCGGTGGCCACCGGTATCGAGGAGCACAACAACTACGCGGTGGACTTCATCGAAGCCACGCGCTGGATCAAGCAGAACCTGCCGTACGCCAAGGTCAGCGGCGGGGTGTCGAACGTGTCGTTCTCGTTCCGCGGCAACGACGTGGTGCGCGAGGCGATCCACACCGTGTTCCTGTACCACGCGATCGCGGCGGGCATGGACATGGGCATCGTCAACGCCGGCCAGCTTGGCGTGTACGACCAGCTCGACCCGGAATTGCGCGAGCGCGTGGAAGACGTGGTGCTGAACCGTCGCGACGACGCCACCGATCGCCTGCTGGAGATCGCCGACCGCTTCAAGGGCGGTGGCACGAAGCGGGAAGAGAACCTGGCCTGGCGCGGCACGCCCGAGCAACCGGTGCCGGTGGGCGATCGCCTGGCGCACGCGCTGGTGCACGGCATCACCACGTTCATCGTCGAGGACACCGAGGAAGTGCGCCAGCAGATCGCGGCGCGCGGTGGCCGTCCCATCGAGGTGATCGAGGGGCCGCTGATGGATGGCATGAACATCGTCGGCGACCTGTTCGGCGCGGGCAAGATGTTCCTGCCGCAAGTGGTGAAGAGCGCCCGTGTGATGAAGCAGGCCGTGGCGCATCTGCTGCCGTTTATCGAGGAAGAAAAGCGCCTGGTGGCCGAGGCCGGCGGCGACGTGCGCGCGCGCGGCAAGATCGTGATCGCCACCGTGAAGGGCGACGTGCACGACATCGGCAAGAACATCGTGTCGGTGGTGCTCCAGTGCAACAACTTCGAAGTGGTCAACATGGGCGTGATGGTGCCGTGCAACGAGATCCTGGCGCGCGCTAAGGTCGAGGGCGCGGACATTGTCGGGCTGTCCGGCCTGATCACGCCGTCGCTCGAGGAAATGGCCTACGTTGCCTCGGAGATGCAGCGCGACGATTACTTCCGCGTGAAGAAGATTCCGCTGCTGATCGGCGGCGCCACCACATCGCGCGTGCATACCGCGGTCAAGATCGCGCCGAACTATGAAGGCCCGGTGGTCTACGTGCCCGATGCCTCGCGCTCTGTCAGCGTGGCGTCGAACCTCTTGTCTGACGAAGGCGCGGCGAAGTATCTGGACGAGCTGAAGTCCGACTACGACCGCATTCGCACGCAGCACGCCAACAAGAAGGCCACGCCGATGGTGTCGCTGGCCCAGGCGCGCGCCAACAAGACGCCGATCGACTGGAGCGCCTATGTGCCGCCGAAGCCGAAGTTCATCGGCCGCCGCGTGTTCCGCAACTACGATCTGTCCGAACTGGCCAACTACATCGACTGGGGCCCGTTCTTCCAGACCTGGGACCTGGCCGGCAAATTCCCGGACATCCTAAACGACGAGATCGTCGGCGAATCGGCCCGACGCGTCTTCTCGGATGGCAAGAGCATGCTGGCTCGCCTGATCCAGGGACGCTGGCTGACGGCCAACGGCGTGATGGCGCTGCTGCCGGCCAATACGGTCAATGACGACGACGTCGAGATTTATACCGACGAGTCGCGCAGCAAGGTCGCGCTGACCTGGAACAACCTGCGCCAGCAGAGCGAGCGTCCGGTGGTGGATGGGGTGCGTCGCCCGAACCGTTGCCTGGCTGATTTCATCGCGCCGAAGTCGAGCGGCGTGGCCGACTACATTGGCCTGTTCGCGGTCACGGCCGGGATCGGCGTGGACAAGAAGGAGGCGCAGTTCGAGGCCGACCACGACGACTACAGCGCCATCATGCTCAAGGCGCTGGCCGATCGTCTGGCCGAGGCGTTCGCCGAATGCCTGCACGAGCGCGTGCGCAAGGATCTCTGGGGCTACGACGCCGCAGAGTCGCTGAACAATGATCAGCTCGTCGCCGAGGCGTATCGCGGTATTCGTCCGGCACCCGGCTATCCGGCGTGCCCGGAGCACACGGTCAAGGCGCCGATGTTCGCGTTCCTCGATGCTGCCGACATCGGCATGGGCATTACCGAGGGGCTGGCCATGACGCCGGCGGCATCGGTGAGCGGCTTCTACCTGTCGCATCCGGACTCGACCTACTTCAGCATTGGCAAGATCGGCCAGGACCAGCTCGACGATATGGTGGCCCGTCGCGGCGAGGACCGCCTTACGCTCGAGCGCGCTCTGGCGCCGAACCTGTAGAAGCTGTAACCAGGTGCAAGAGCCGGGATACCGCGCGCGCGTGGCATCCCGGCTTTTTCATATTTGGCGTCAGCCGTTGATGGTTGGGGGCAGGCCCGCGATGCCCTCGCATGGCGCGCTGTGTTGAATCGCGTCGAATCGTGCCGATTTGTAGCAGCGATGTCCTCACCTCTGCTTACAGGGCATTACAAGTCCTCACAGAAGCGAGTGGAGCGAGTCCATAGACTGGGCCTCAGTTCACGTGACACCGCGTGAATGCCGCGGCGAATGTTTCGCTGCGGGGCATTCCAGTAAAGGAGTCTTCCATGAACAAGCTGCTGATCTCCCTGTCCGCCCTGTCGATTGCCGCCGCCTCGTCGCTTGCGATGGCGCAAGGCACTGGAGCCACCGCCGGAACTGCCGGCACACAGGCCGGCGTCGGTGCCGCTGTGAACGCGCCGTCCCTGCAAACCGGCACTGGCGCATCGGTCAATGCTTCCGGTGGTGCGGTGACGCCTGGGGCCTCGGCTGACGGCGGTACCGGTGCCCAGATGGATGCGCCGAAGGGCCATCAGGGCAAGCAAGCCAAGGGCAAGTCCAAGAAGGGCGAAACCAGCGAATCCAGTGCCAGCGCGGGTGGTCAGGCCGGTACGAAGATGCAGTAATCCGGTCAGGTGCCGGGGCGGGCCCCTCCAGACCGCCCCAGCTCCCACTGTCGACAGACCTCGACAAACCGGCAACGGGCGCCTTGTGCGCCCGTTGTGCATTTCCGACAGCGCGCGTGGGGGCAGGTATCCCTCCAGACATGTCAGCCTGAGACTGACATATTTGGCCGCGCGGCAGCACTACAATGCAAAAAAGCCGGCCCGGTCCATCCATCCGAAGCCGGGCCGTCCTTCACCGTGGAGACACAGATGATTCGCGTCCTGATCGCCGACGATCACGAGATCGTGCGTGCAGGTCTGCGCCAGTTCATTGCCGAGGAGCCTGACATCGAGGTGACGGGCGAAGCTGGCAGCGGCGACGAAGTGATGGCGCAGTTGCGCGACAGCGAGTTCGACGTGCTCGTGCTCGACATTTCCATGCCGGATCGGAATGGCATTGACGTGCTGAAGCTGATCCGACAGAGACTGCCTGCCTTGCCGGTGCTGATCCTGTCGACCTATCCGGAAGACCAGTACGCCATCAATCTGATACGTGCGGGAGCATCCGGTTACCTGACCAAGGAGTCGGCGCCGGACGACCTCGTCAAGGCGATCCGCACCGTTGCCCAGGGACGACGTTACGTGAGTCCGACCGTGGCCGACCTGCTGATCGGCGGACTGGACAAGCCCACCGATCAGCCCGTGCACCGCACGCTCTCCGAGCGCGAGTTCCAGATCTTCTGCAAGCTGTCACGCGGGCAATCCGTCTCGGTCATCGCTGACGAACTGTTCCTGAGCGTCAAGACGGTGAGTACCTATCGTTCACGCATCCTGGAGAAGATGGGGATGAAGACCAATGCCGATCTGACGTACTACGCCATCAAGAACGGCCTGGTGGAGTAAGAGGTGCTATCAAAAAGATTCTGGCGTCGTTGCGGGGCCTTGCCGTACGACTTGTACTGTCTGCGGCCCCCCGCCTAGCCAGAACCGATTCGCTTCATTTTGATCGCGCCTCCAAGCAGGCTTCCATAAATCGCTCAATTTTCGGAACCATCATCGCACCATGCCGGAGCAGCCCACTGCCTCCATACCCCGACCACTGCGCGTCCTCCTGATCGAGGACTCGGCCGTGATTCGGAGCATGTTGATGGAGTACCTGACCGCGTTTCCGTTCGTGGAAGCCGTGGATTGGGCCGATACGGAAAGCAAGGCGGTGGGGCTGGCCGCGGCCGGGGCCTATCACGTGGCGATCGTCGATCTGCAACTACGTCAGGGCAACGGCATCAATGTGCTGCGCGAGATGCAGAAGGCGCGGTTCCCGGGCATCCGCATCGTCTACACGAACCATGCGCAGGTATCGATGTACCGGCGCCAGTGCGCCGAAGCCGGCGCGGACTATTTCTTCGACAAGTCACTCGAAATGGAGCAAGTGTTCCGGGTGATCGAGGACTACGCAATGTCGACGCCCTGACGTTGACGTCCCTTGCTGCGTCACCTATTCCAAGGCCCTTGGATCGGCGCCTCCATGCCTTCCCCTCACTCGGCCGGCTCTTCCTGCGCCAGCACCGCCGCGGTCAGCGGCACCTCGATCCCGATCGTCACACCGTGTCCCGGCGATGAATCCACTTCCATCGTGCCGCCCAGCGCCAGTACGCGCTGCTCCATGCCGAGCAGGCCGTGATGGCCGGCAATGCTGCCAGCGTCGAAATCGGGCGGCAAGCCACGGCCGTCGTCGCGCACGGTCAGCACCAGATGTTCGGTCGTGCACGCCAGGGTCACTGACACTTGCTTGGCCTCTGCGTACTTGCTGGCATTCGTTAGCGATTCCTGCACGATGCGGTACAGCGCGATGGCCGCAGGGTCGTTCAGTCTTGGCAGCGTCTCGGGCAGGTCCAGCGCGGTATCCCACTGGTTGCGCGTGCCGACATCTTCCACCAGTTGCACGATGGCCTCGCGCAGGCCCAGGTTCAGCAGCACGGTCGGACGCAGGTCCTCGATCAGTTGTCGCTTGATCTGGATGGCCTGGTCCGCGTGCTGCATCACGCGCGTCAGCTTGTCGCGCGCCTCCGGATGCGTGTCTTGCACGCGCATCCGCACCCAGTGCAGATCGAGCTTGATGGCGGTGAGGATGGCGCCGAGTTCGTCGTGCAGCTCGCGCGCCAGGCGCGTCTTTTCGTCTTCGGTCACGCGTTGCAGGTGAGCGGCCAGGGCGGACAGCTGGCGCGTGCGGGCGCGCACCTTGCGGTCGAGCCGCGCGCTTTCCTCTTCCAGTTCGGCCCGGGTGGCATCGGCCATTGCCATGCGGCGCGCGTGGCCCATGCCGAGCGTCACCATCAATACGATGTTGATGGCCGTGAGCAGCCCAATGCCATAGCGCGACAGTTGCAGGTCATGCTCGGCCGCTTCGAGATTGTGCGTGACCGTGCCCGACTCGCGCACCTGCAGATGCTCGAGACTGCGCCGGGCGTTCTCCATGGTCTGCTTGCCGAAGTCGGTGCGGACCATGTCGAGCGCCACGTCGAAGTCGCGCTTGCCGTAGACCAGCGTCAGTGCCATCTCGTTGAGTTTGCGCGTCACGAATTGGGACGCCTCGCCGAATTGGCGCAGGCCTTCCGGATCGTTCGCGTAGTGCTGGCGGATGCGCGACATCAGTTCGTTGATGCGCGGCAGCGCCTTGTAGTACGGGTCGAGGTAGCTGTCCTTCCCGGTCAGCAGGAAGCCGCGCTGGCCGCCCTCTGCATTGACGAGTTCGGCGATCAGGTCGCCCAGGTCGTTCTGAAGCTGCTGCGAACGGATTGCCTCGATGTATCCCTCGCGCAGGCGCTGGTTGCCGGTCTCGGATGCGATCAGCACGGCCAGCGTCAGCATGATGCCGCTGACCAGCAGCAGTGTGTTTCGCACGAGTAGGGAATGCTTGGCCATTGAGAATTACCGGTTAGAAGACCGTTTCCAGATGCGCGGCGGCCCGATGGGCGACCATCGCATCACATTGAGGGGCGGGGTCAATCGTAGCCGTGGGCCGGCCGGTCTCGCACCCGGTGTGGCGCTCGGTGCGCTGTAGGACTTGGCTGACATGGGAATCGGTCTGGATTCGGTGCCTGCTCTGGCGAGCGAACCCTACGATGAGGCTATGAGCTTGCGCGCCGTGGTGCAAGCCGGACGCGCCACTTTCGGCTCGCCCATCATCCGAGGGAGGCTGGACATGCTGTACTACGCACTCGTCTTCTTTATTGTTGCCCTGATCGCGGCGATCTTCGGATTCGGCGGCATTGCCGCCGGCGCGGTGGAAATTGCCAAGATCCTGTTCTTGATATTCCTGGTGGTGGCAATCGTAACGTTTGTAATGGGCCTGGTGCGCCGACGGTAAGTCGCCCCACGTCCGGAAACAGGAGATCCAATGCTTACGCAAAACCCCAAGGTTCGCAAGGAAATCAACCACCTGCACGACAGCGCTGACGCAGCCGTCCGGCAGATCCGCCATGCCGCGCGCGATACCCGCGACGCGGCACGCGATGCCGCTGGCCCGGTGTCGGAGGACGTCAAGGCACTGATCGGGCAGCTTCAGCAAACGATCGATGTGCTGGCGCGTGAGGGTTCGGCGGAAAGCCTGGCGGCGGGGCGCCGACTGCGTGACCGTGCGCAGGAACTGGCCAAACGGCTGCGCGAACGTGGCCGGGACGGCATGGACTGGGCGCGTGTGCATGTTGACGATGCCGTCGACCACAGCCGTCAGCGCGTGGTGGAATCCCCGCTGATGGCGGTGGGGATTGCCGCGCTGGTTGGCGCGTTCGTCGGCCTGCTGCTGGCCGGCGGCCGCCGAAGCGACGACTAAGAAGCCGTTTCAAAAAGATTCTGGCGTTGTTGCGGGGCGCGCATGTGTTCGCAGGCACATGCCGTTCCGCAGGCGGCTCGCATGCGAGCCAGAACCCCTGCTTCACCCTGGCCAGAACCGCTTCGCTTCATGTGGAAGCAGCTGCTAAGGAAACGAAGCCGGAAGGCGCGCGGCGGGCTGCTGCCTTGCGCTTTTCCGCAGTAATCCCCCTTCCCGGATACCAATCCCTGGTCCGGGTCGCCCGGTCGCCCTGTGGCAGCCGGGCGCTTTTTCGTGTGCGACGACCGGGTGTCGGGAAACCTTTCAAACGGCTTTCTGTGGAAGGGCGTGTGGAGACTGGCGGCATGGTGTCGCCGGACGAAGGTGCAGCAGGGCGCCAGCGAAGGCGGCGCCCGGGGGGGCGTCAGAGGGTCAGACGCCCCACATCACATCCGCGCCTTCCTTGGCGGACTCGCGCAGCATGTCCAGGAACGGATAGGCGCGCTGGCCCAGATGGAGCGGTTCCTCTTCGCGCTCGTCATCCTTGCCGGGGTGAACGGTGGCTTCGGCCGGGTGGACTTTCTTGGCGTCCTGGACGGCGGCTTCGAGCTTTCGGATTGCCGCCGGCATTTCGTCGGCCTTGATCACCCCGCGCTCGCCCAGATGCTTGCCGATGATGCCAAGCAGCGTAATGGCAAGATCCTTCATCATGATCAGGTCTTGCGCCGCGTGGGATTTGAAGGTGATCAACATAGTGGTTCCTTTCACGAGTGGCGGTGTCTGGCGCAGGGCGTACAGGCCATCCGCATGATGTCAGCATAGCACCTGATAAAATTCCGCGTTTCCCGATTTCCACTGCCGGTCACGCGGCGCGGCGTTCACTTGCCGACGCATGGCCGGAAGCACCCCAGCCTCAGGGCCCAGATATCCATGCTGCCTGTTCAGACCTCCCAACTTGCCGCCGCGTTCACGGATGCCGTGCGTGCGCTCGCCCCCGCCGATGCCAACCTGCCCGCGGTGACATTCGAGCGACCCAAGGCAGCCGCCCACGGCGACCTGGCCTGCAACATCGCCATGCAGGTGGCCAAGTCGCTCAAGACCAACCCGCGTGAGCTGGCGCAGAAGGTCGTCGACGCAGTCAAGGCCGATTCGCGCGCGACCGCGCTCGTGGCCGCGCTCGAGATCGCCGGCCCGGGCTTCATCAACCTGCGCCTGAGCCCCGAGGCCCGCGCGGAAGTCCTGCGTGCCGTGCTGGCGGATGGCGACCGCTACGGCGCGCGTCCGGTCGGCGAGCATGGCCAGGTGCTGGTGGAGTTCGTCTCCGCCAACCCGACTGGCCCGCTGCACGTGGGCCACGGCCGCCAGGCCGCCCTGGGCGATGCGCTGGCGAACCTGCTGGCCTGGCAGGGCTGGTCGGTCCATCGCGAGTTCTACTACAACGACGCCGGCGTGCAGATCCATACGCTGGCCATCTCGGTGCAGGCCCGGGCGCGCGGCCTGAAGCCGGGTGACGCCGGCTGGCCCGAGTCCGCCTACAACGGTGACTACATCGCCGATATCGCAGCCGATTTCCTGGCCGGCAAGACCGTGTCCGCCTCGGACGGCGAGCCGGTGACGGCCTCGGGCAACATCGAGGATCTGGAGTCGATCCGCAAGTTCGCGGTGACCTACCTGCGCAACGAGCAGGACATCGACCTGCAGGCGTTTGGCGTCAAGTTCGACCGGTACTACCTGGAATCGTCGCTGTACAGCGATGGCCGCGTGGAAGCCGCCGTGCAATCGCTGATCGCCAAGGGCAAGACGTACGAGAGCGAAGGCGCGCTGTGGCTGCGCACCACCGACGACGGCGACGACAAGGACCGCGTCATGAAGAAGGGCGACGGCACGTACACGTACTTCGTGCCGGATGTGGCGTACCACACCACCAAGTGGGAACGCGGCTTCTCGAAGGTCATCAACGTGCAGGGCAGCGACCACCACGGCACCATCGCCCGCGTGCGTGCCGGCCTGCAGGGCCTGGACATCGGCATTCCGCAGGGCTACCCCGACTACGTGCTGCACAAGATGGTCACCGTCATGAAGAACGGCGAGGAGGTGAAGATCTCCAAGCGCGCTGGTTCGTACGTGACCGTGCGCGACCTGATCGAATGGAGCAACGGCGGCGAAGAGACGATCCGCGGTTGCCTGGAAGCAGGCGTGGCCGACTGGCCCGCGCACTTCACGCGCGGCCGCGACGCGGTGCGCTTCTTCCTGCTGTCGCGCAAGGCCGACACCGAGTTCGTGTTCGACGTGGACCTGGCGCTGAAGCAGAACGACGAGAACCCGGTGTACTACGTCCAGTACGCTCACGCCCGCATCTGCTCGATTTTCGAGGCATGGGGCGGCGCGGACTGGGAAGCGCGGCTGGGCGAGCTGGCCAGCGTGGACCTGGCCGCCGTGACGGCTGCTGACGTGAGCCCGCAGGCGATCGCGCTGGGCCGCCGTCTGGCCGAGTTCCCCGACATGCTGGCCGCGGCCTCCAGCGAACTGGCCCCGCACGCGGTGGCCTTCTACCTGCGCGACCTGGCTGGCGATTTCCACGCGTTCTACAACGCCGACCGCGTCCTGGTGGACGACGAGACGGTCAAGCGCGCGCGGCTGGCACTGCTGGCTGCCACGCGCCAGGTGCTCAAGAACGGCCTGGCGGTGATCGGTGTTTCGGCACCGCAGCGCATGGACCGCGAAGCGGCTCCGGCCTGATCGTGGTACGGGTGGTGGGTTGACGCACCACCCGCCAGCCCATGGCATCGGCGGCCGGCAGTCGACAATTTGCGACGAATCTGAAGCCGTGCGTCATGGGTCTGGCTCTATAATCCCCGGCATCACCGAAGAGGACTTCATGCAACAGATTGCCAAGCGCGCCCCGCGCACCGTCCGCCATACCAAGACGCAGCGTGGCGGCACGTTCCTGGGCCTAGTGCTCGGGTTGATCGTCGGCCTGGCCATTGCCGTGGTGGTGGCGCTGTACATCACCAAGTCTCCTGCGCCGTTCCAGCAGAAGGGCGGCAGTAGTGCCCCGGCCCCGCGTCCCAGCGAGCCTGGCAACGTGGTCAGCACCTTGCCGAGCCCGACGCAACAGGCGCAGCAGCCCGAGGAGCCGTCGGACCCGAACCGGCCGCTCTGGAGCAAGACGCCGGCCAAGCCGGTGGGCCAGCCCGAACAGGCGCAGCCCGGCCAGCCCGCGCCACAGGCGCCGGTGGCGACCACCCGTCCGGCCGATGCTGGCACCAACTCCGCCAGTTCCACCGTTGCCGGCAAGACCCCGGAGAAGCCTGCCGCGCGCCCGGCCGAGAAGCCGGTGGCCGACCCGATCGCGGAGATTGCCCAGGCCGATGCCAACAAGGTGGGATATCTGCTGCAGGTAGGGGCGTTCCGGTCGCAGGATGACGCCGACCGTCAGAAAGCCAACCTGGCCATGCAGGGTTTCGAGGCCAAGGTGACGGATCGCGATGTCAACGGCGTGAAGATGTATCGCGTTCGACTGGGACCGTTCAACCGCATCGACGACATGAACCGCGCACGTGACCGCCTGCAATCGGCCGGTTTCGAAGCCTCGGTGATCCGCTTTACCAAGCAGTAACAGGTTCGCGGCGGCAGGCGGTGAACCGCGCGCCGCCGCCGTGGTCATAGCCTGAGATCCGGGGCCCGGCCGGGCGCTGGACAACGCAATCCGATGCTTCGCTGTACCCTTGCATACCCTCGATAAACCGGAAGGCCCTTCGAACATGAAGAAAATCGCCGCACTGCTTGCCACCGTTGCCGCTGTCAGCGGCCTGCTGATGACCGCGCCCGCCGCCATGGCCGCGCCGACGGAAGGCAAGGACTACACGGTCCTGAAATCGCCGCAGCCCGTGCCGGCCGGCAAGATCGAGGTGACCGAGTTCTTCTGGTACGGCTGCCCGCACTGCTACGACTTCGAGCCCGAGCTTGAGGCGTGGGTCAAGAAGCAGGGTAAGGACGTGGTGTTCAAGCGCGTGCCGGTGGCGTTCCGCGACGACCTTCTGCCCCACACGAAGATCTTCTATGCGCTGGAAGCCATGGGCAAGCTGGACGCGATGCACACCAAGGTGTTCGACGCGATCCACAAGCAGCGCAAGCGCCTGCTGACCACCGATGAAATCGCCGATTTCATGGCCCAGAACGGCATCGACAAGAAGCAGTGGCTGGACACCTACAACTCGTTCTCGGTGACCACCAACTCGCAACGTGCCAACAAGATCGCCGACGCCTACAAGATCGACGGCGTGCCGACCGTGGTGGTGCAGGGCAAGTACGAGACCTCGCCTTCGATCGCCGGCACCAAGCCTGGCGCCATCCAGGCCATGGACTTCCTGGTCACGGGCGTGCGCGACAAGAAGCTCTGATCGCCGCGATCTGACCGACGACGGCCCGGCGTACCGTGTGGTGCGCCGGGCCGTTCTGTTTTGGAATCTCCGATTTCGCTATATTGACGCGATGCGACCACAGAAAATCTTTATCACCGGCGCCTCCAGCGGCATTGGCCAGGCGCTGGCACGCGCATACGCGGAGCAGGGTGCCATCCTTGGCCTGGTCGGCCGGCGCGAGGATGCGCTAAGGGCTTTCGCGGGCACGCTCCCCAATCCCGGCGCTGTGCGCGTCTATGCCGTGGACGTCCGCGACGTCGACGCCATGGGGGTCGCGGCTGCCGATTTCCTTGCGAACGTGGGCTGTCCCGACGTCGTGATCGCCAACGCGGGCGTCTCGGTGGGTACGGTGGCCAGCGAGCGCGAGGATCTGGAGGTGTTCCGCACGGTCATGGATACCAACTGGTTCGGCACGCTGACTACGTTTCAGCCATTCCTCGGGCCGATGCGCGAGCAGCCACCCGGTGCCGACGGATGGCGTGGCACGCTGGTCGGCATCGCCAGCGTGGCCGGGGTGCGGGGATTGCCCGGCGGCGGGGCCTACAGCGCATCGAAATCGGCGGTGATCAAGCTGCTGGAGAGCCTGCGGCTCGAACAGGCGCGCGAGAAGATTCGCGTGGTGACGATTGCGCCGGGTTACATCCGCACGCCAATGACGTCGCACAACCCGTACCGGATGCCATTCCTGATGGATGCCGAGGTGTTTGCGCAAAAAGCGGTGCGGCGAATTGCCGCAGGCAGCCGCTTCGCGGTGATCCCCTGGCAGATGGGTGTTGTGGCTTCGCTGCTGCACCTGATGCCGCGCTGGCTCTACGACGCGCTGTTCGCACGCGCGCCGCGCAAGCCGCGCCGCCCCCGGGACGCATGATGTGGACCGACGCAGGCGGGCAGGTACATGAGGCGGCATCCGGCGATGTCCGCATCGCATCGCTCGTGCCCTCGATCACCGAACTGCTGTTCGATCTCGGCTTGGCTGACCAGCTTGTGGCCCGTACCGGCTTCTGCATTCATCCGGAGCCAGCGGTACGCGCCGTTGCCAAGGTCGGCGGCACCAAGGATGTGAAGCTCGATCGCCTGCGCGCGCTGGCTCCGACGCACGTGGTGGTCAATATCGATGAAAACCGACGGGAGACCGTCGACGAAATCCGCACCTTCGTGCCGCACGTGATCGTCACCCATCCGTGTGCCCCGGAAGACAACCTCGCGCTCTATCGGCTGCTGGGCGGGATTTTCGGGCGCCGGCCACAGGCCGAAGCGCTGGTGGGGCAGTTACGCGGCGAACTCGATGCCATCCAGGCACAAACCTGGCCGGCCCGGCGTGTGCTCTATGCGATCTGGCAAGACCCCTGGATGACGGTGTCGCGCGCGACCTATATCAGCCGGATGCTGGCGCTGGTGAACTGGGCGACGTGGCCCGATGACGCGGATACTTCGGACACGCCGGCTGCCTGCGTCGACGGCGACTGCAGCCGCCCGAACGCGCCGGGCGAGCGCTATCCGACCTTCCGCTGGAGCGACGCGCTAGTGCGCGAGCTGGATGCCGTGCTGTTGTCGACCGAACCCTATCGCTTTACCGAGGATCATGCCGACGCGCTGGAGCGGCAGATCGGCAAGCCGGTATTGCTGGTCGATGGAGAGATGCTGTCGTGGTACGGCAGCCGCGCCGTGGCCGGCGCGCGCTACCTCAGGTCATTGGCACAGGGCTTCTGATCAGCCCGCCTTCTTGAACCGGATTACCCCATCGTCACCTACCACGCGCACCAGTTCGCCGCGGTGCCACAGCGCGTGCAGGTGGGCCAGCGCCTCGCCGATCGCGAACGTGAGTTGGTGAATGTCGAACTGGCGACGGAAGATCACGCTGACTATGTCGTGCGCGTTGCAGGGCTTTTCCGCGCACGCGGCCAGCGTTTCGGCCAGACGATCGACGTGGTGTTCGCGAAGCTGGTTGATGCGAGTGTGAAGATTGCGGAACGGACGACCGTGCGACGGCAGGATCAGCACATCCTTCGGCAGGCCTTCGTACTTGCCGAGCGAGTCCAGGTAGAGCTGCAGCGGATTGGCTTCCGGCTCCATGTCGAACACGCTGACGTTGGTCGAGATACGCGGCAGCACCATGTCACCGGAAATCAACACGTTGGTGGCCGGGTTGAACAGCGCAACGTGTTCCGGCGCATGGCCGTAACCGGTGATCACGCGCCACGACGCGGTGGCCGGGTCCGCGCCTATCTTGACCGTGTCGCCATCCATCAGCCTGCGGTACTGGGTGGGCAGGTCCGGCACCAGCGACGGGTAGTAGCTCTTGCGGGCCCGCAGCTTCTCGAGGTTGTCGGGATCGACCATGCCGTGACGGGCGAAGTGGCTGGCCGCGAAGTCGCCGCCCGCGTTCGATCCGACGCCCGAGCCGCCGGCCATCACGCGCGCCGACATGTAGTCACCCAGACTCATCCACAGCCGCACATCCCAGTGCTTGCAGAGCCAGTGCGCCAGGCCGACGTGGTCGGGGTGGCAGTGCGTGACCAGCACCCGCAGCACGGGCAGGCCTTCGAGTTCGTTGGCGAAGATGGTTTCCCAGTGCGCCTTGATGGTGTCGTTGGTGATGCCGCAGTCCACGATCGTCCAGCCGTCGCGCCCGTCGATGCGGTCACGCAGCAGCCAGAGGTTGATGTGGTCCAGCGCGAACGGTAGCGGCATGCGCAGCCAGTACACGCCAGGTGCGACTTCCTGCCGAGTGCCCGGTTCGGGCATGGTTTCGCCAAACGGGTATTGGAGCTGGTGTTCGAGTGCGTTCATGGGGCTGTCTCTGGTCGTTATAAGGCGCTAGACTTGACGCTAACGTTAACGTCAATTCGCTCTGCTTGTTCGTCATCTTAGACGAAAACTTGATTGCGCAACGAACGATCGTTCACTTTTTCCGGACGCACCATGTCGGCTCAGCCATCAACCGTTACCTACACGATTACCGATCTCGCCCGCGAGTTCGACATTACACCGCGCGCGATCCGATTCTACGAGGACCAGGGCCTGTTGGCGCCTGATCGCGAAGGGCCAAGCGGCCGGCGGCGTGTCTACAACAGCCGTGAGCGCACCCGGTTGAAGTTGACGCTGCGCGGCAAGAGGTTAGGGCTTACTCTCAATGAAATCCGCGAAATTCTGGATTTGTACGAGTCCCCGCGCGATACGGCTCCCCAACTCGAGCGCTTCCTGCATCTCCTGGCCGGCCACCGTGGCACGCTCGAGCGCCAGTTGGAAGACCTGCAGGCGCAGCTTGCCGAGATCGATCAACACGAGCGTCAGTGCCAGGCGCTGCTGGCTGCCCAACATGCCAAGAACGCTGGCAACAAGACTCCCACAGCCTGAGATTGCCGCCCCGGCGGCACACCATGCGACTTCTAATTGACGTTTACGTAAACGTCAATAAAATAGCCGACACCGACCTCATCGAACCCATCGAACCCATCGAACTAACAGGAGACACCACCATGACCGAACTACCCGGCCTGAAATTCGACCTTGGCGAAGACATCGAGATGCTGCGCGAATCGGTGCGCAACTGGGCGCAGGCCGAACTGGCGCCGCGCGCCGCCGAGATCGACCGGACCGACCAGTTTCCGATGGATGCATGGCGGAAGATGGGCGACCTCGGCGTGCTGGGCATCACGGTGGCCGAGGAGTACGGCGGCGCCAACATGGGGTACCTGGCCCACATGATCGCGATGGAGGAGATCAGCCGCGCGTCGGCGTCGGTCGGCCTGTCGTACGGCGCCCATTCGAACCTGTGCGTGAACCAGATCCACCGCAACGGCACGGCGGCCCAGAAGGCGAAGTACCTGCCGAAGCTGGTTTCCGGCGAATGGATCGGCGCGCTGGCCATGAGCGAGCCGAACGCCGGATCGGACGTGGTCAGCATGAAGCTGCGCGCCGATTTCAAGGGTGACCGCTACGTGCTCAACGGCACCAAGATGTGGATCACGAACGGGCCGGACTGCGACGTGCTGGTGGTCTACGCCAAGACCGAGCCGGACCTGGGCGCGCGCGGCATGACCGCCTTCATCGTCGAGAAGGGCATGAAGGGCTTCTCGGTAGCCCAGAAGCTGGACAAGCTCGGCATGCGCGGTTCGCACACCGGCGAACTGGTGTTCCAGGACGTGGAAGTGCCGGTCGAGAACATTCTCGGGGCCGAGAACGGGGGCGCCAAGGTGCTGATGAGCGGCCTGGACTACGAGCGCGCCGTGCTGTCGGGCGGCCCGGTCGGCATCATGCAGGCCTGCATGGACGTGATCACGCCGTACATCCACGATCGCAAGCAGTTTGGCCAGAGCATCGGCGAGTTCCAGCTGATCCAGGGCAAGGTGGCCGACATGTACACCACGCTGCAGGCCGCGCGCAGCTACCTGTACACCGTGGGCAAGAACCTGGACTCGCTGGGCACGGACCACGTGCGCCAGGTCCGCAAGGACTGCGCCGCCGTGATTCTGTACACCGCGGAGAAGGCCACGTGGATGGCGGGCGAGTCGGTGCAGATCCTGGGCGGTAACGGCTACATCAACGAATACCCGGTCGGCCGCCTGTGGCGTGATGCCAAGCTGTACGAGATCGGCGCGGGCACTTCGGAGATCCGCCGCATGCTGATTGGCCGCGAATTGTTCTCCGAAACGATGTAATCCGCCCAGTCGACTGAAAAGTGCTCTATGAGGCGTTCGGTGCCGCCATTGGGCCGGCACCGAACGCCTTTACAATCTCAACATCGCCGCCTGCCCGATTCTCACAGTCTTCGAGCCCTCCGAGCCATGTCCCACTTCCCCAAGCTGCTCTCGTCGCAGATTGCCTACGATGTGGCGCGGACCATGCTGGATGGCTTCGACAAGCACTACCGGCTGTTCCGCGAAGTCAGTATCGAGGCCAAGGCGCGCTTCGAGGTCGGTGACTGGCATGGTCTGCAGCAACTGCAGCGGGACCGCATCGCGTTCTACAACCAGCGCGTGCACGAAACCATCGTGACGCTCCAGGACGAGTACGACGCGGAGGACATCGAGGACGAGATCTGGCAGCAGATCAAGCTGCACTACATCGGCCTGCTGACGAACCATCATCAGCCCGAACTGGCCGAGACGTTCTTCAACTCGGTCTTCACGCGTATCCAGCACCGCTCGTACTTCAACAACGATTTCATCTTCGTGCGTCCCGCGATCTCGACCGAGTACATCGAGAACGAGGAGTCGCCGATCAAGCCGACCTACCGCGCCTACTACCCGGGCAGCCGCGAGGGCATGGCGGCCTGCTTCGAGCGGATCGTGAACAACTTTCAGCTCGAGCGTCCGTTCGAGGATCTCAAGCGGGATGCCGGCTATGTGGCCCGCGCGATCACCGAGCACTTCGGCGAATTCCGCATTGCGCCGAATTTCCAGGTGCATACGCTGTCGTCGCTGTTCTTCCGCAACAAGACTGCGTTCGTCATCGGCCGGGTGATCAACGGCGACCATACCTATCCGCTGGTGGTGCCGATCATTCACGCGGCATCTGGCAAGCTCGTGCTGGACACGGTGCTGCTGCACCGGGAGCAGATCCTGATCCTGTTCTCGTTCGCGCACGCCTACTTCATGGTCGACATGGAGATCCCGTCGGCCTACGTGACTTTCCTGCGAGACCTGCTGCCGCGCAAGTCGCGCGCGGAGATCTACACCTCGCTGGGTTTGCAGAAGCAGGGCAAGAACCTGTTCTATCGCGACTTCCTGCATCATCTGCAGCATTCGTCGGATAAATTCATCAGCGCGCCGGGCATCAAGGGGCTGGTGATGCTGGTGTTCACGCTGCCGTCGTTCCCATACGTGTTCAAGGTGATCCGCGATTTCTTCCCGGCGCCGAAGGAAACCACGCGCGAACTGGTGAAATCGAAATACCAGCTCGTCAAGCAGCATGACCGCGTGGGCCGCATGGCCGATACGCTCGAGTACTCCGATGTGGCGTTCCCGCTGTCCCGCTTCGACGACGCGCTGGTGCGCGAGCTGGAGCAGCACGCGCCGTCGATGATCGAGTACCAGCGCAGCAAGCAGGGCGAGGACGAGATCGTCGTGCGCCATGTCTATATCGAACGCCGCATGACGCCGCTGAACATCTGGCTTCAGGAGGGAACGGACGAGCAGGTGGATCACGGCATCCTCGAATACGGCAACGCCGTCAAGGAACTGATCGCCGCGAACATCTTCCCCGGCGACATGCTTTACAAGAACTTCGGCGTAACCCGCCACGGCCGCGTGGTCTTCTACGACTACGACGAGATCGAGTACCTGACCGACTGCAACGTCCGCCGCGTACCCGCCCCGCGCAACGAGGAAGAGGAAATGTCCGGCGAGGTGTGGTACACCGTACGTCCGCACGACATTTTTCCGGAGACCTACGGCACATTCCTGCTGGGCGATCCGCGTGTGCGCGCCGCCTTCATGCGGCATCACCCCGATTTCTTTGACGCTGCGATGTGGCAGCACCACAAAGACCGGCTCCTGGCCGGCCATGTCCATGACTTTTTTGCGTACCACAGCCAAGAACGCTTCATCCACCGCTACGGGTCCGGCGCAACCGGCCCCGCAACTGAAGAACCAAGGAGGGCAGCATGAGTGACGCCATCGCCCAGCTGTTCCGCAACAACCGCGAATGGGTAGACCGCGTCAACGCGGAAGACCCGACTTTCTTCACGCGCCTGGCCAACCAGCAGGCCCCCGAGTACCTGTGGATTGGTTGTTCCGATTCGCGCGTGCCGGCCAACCAGATTCTTGGCCTGGCGCCGGGCGAGGTCTTCGTCCATCGCAATATCGCCAACGTGATTTCGCACAGCGATCTGAACGCGCTGTCGGTGCTGCAATTCGCTGTCGATGTGCTCAAGGTTCGCCACGTGACCGTGGTGGGCCACTACGGCTGCGGCGGCGTGAAGGTGGCGCTCAAGCGCGAGCGCGTCGGCCTGGCCGACAACTGGCTGCGCCACGTGCAGGATGTGGCCGACAAGCACGCGGGCTATCTGGGCACCGTGCTGCGCGAGGACGACGCGCATACCCGCCTGTGCGAGCTGAACGTGATCGAGCAGGTCAACAACGTCTGCCAGACCACCGTGCTCCAGGATGCCTGGGCGCGCGGTCAGGCCGTCACGGTGCATGGCTGGGTCTACGGCGTGTCCGACGGCCTGCTGCGCGATCTCGGCATGGCCGCCAGCAACAATGACGAACTGCACGCGCAGATTGCAGCCGCGCTGCGCCAGTACGGCGATCCGCCACAAGCATCGATTCGCTGATTTCAACCCACGAAGCTCCACCCCTGCTTCAGGAGACAGACATGCAGAAGGACCCAGTCGTTATCGTTTCCGCGGTGCGTACCCCGATGGGTGCGTTCCAGAGTGAACTGAGCAGTCTGATGGCGCCGCAGCTTGGCGCCGCCGCGATCCGCGCGGCGGTTGAGCGCGCGGGCATCAAGCCTGAGCAGGTGCAGGAGGTGGTGTTCGGCTGTGTGCTGCCAGCCGGACAGGGTCAGGCGCCCGCCCGACAGGCCGCGCTTGGCGCGGGCCTGCCGCTCGACGTGGCGTGTACCACCGTCAACAAGATGTGCGGCTCCGGCATGCGTGCGGCGATGAGCGTCTACGACGGCCTGCTGGCCGGATCGTTCGATATCGCCGTGGCCGGCGGCATGGAAAGCATGACCAACGCGCCATACCTGGTGCCGAAGGCGCGTGGTGGCTATCGCATCGGCCACGGCATGATCTACGACCACATGATGCTGGACGGCCTGGAGGACGCGTACGACAAGGGCCGGGCCATGGGCACTTTCGGCGAGGACTGCGCCGCCAAGTACCACTTCACGCGCGAACAGCAGGATGCGTTCGCGATGGAGTCGGTGCGCCGCGCCCAGCGTGCCACCGAGCAGGGCGACTTCCGCTGGGAGATCGTGCCGGTGACGGTGTCGGGCAAGGGTGGCGATACCGTCATCGACACCGATGAGGGGCCGCGCCGCATCAAGGTCGACAAGATCCCGTCGCTGAAGCCGGCGTTTGCCAAGGACGGCACGATTACCGCTGCGTCGTCGTCGTCGATCAATGACGGCGCCTCGGCGCTGGTGATGATGCGCGAATCCACCGCGAAATCGCTCGGGTTGCAGCCAATCGCCAGAATGCTCGGCCATACCTCCCACGCACAGGCGCCGGGCTGGTTCACCACCGCGCCGGTGGAGGCCATCGCCAAGCTGTATCGCAAGCTCGACTGGAACACTGGCAGCGTCGATCTGTTCGAAATCAACGAGGCCTTTGCCGTGGTGCCGATGGCCGCGATGCACGATCTCGACATTCCGCGCGACAAGGTCAACATCCATGGCGGCGCATGCGCGCTGGGCCATCCGATCGGCGCGTCCGGCGCACGTATCATGACCACGCTGATCGGCGCATTGCGCAAGACCGGCGGCAAGCGCGGCGTGGCCAGCCTCTGCATCGGCGGCGGCGAAGCCACTGCGGTCGGCATCGAACTCTACTGAAGTTACGGACGTTACTGACGCGCTCGCAATCATCCACAGGAGGCTGAACATGCCCACCGCTCTCGTCCTCGGCGCCTCGCGCGGCCTGGGTCTCGAATTTGTCCGGCAGTACCGCGCCGATGGCTGGCGCGTCATCGCCGCCGCGCGTAGCGACGAGGGCGTTGCCGCGCTCACGGCGCTCGGCGCGGAAGCGCACAAGCTCGACCTCACCGACGCGGCCGCCGTGGCGGGGCTCGCCTGGAAGCTCGATGGCGAGACGCTGGACGTGGCGATCTACAACGCCGGCGTGATCGGCCCGCGTTCGGAAACGGCGGAACCGGTGACCCGCGAGGAATTCGACGCGGTGATGCACACCAACGTGCTCGGTCCGATGATGGCGCTGCCGGTGCTGCTGCCGTTCGTCGAATCCGGCAATCATGGCCGCGGTGGCGTGCTGGCGGTGCTGTCGTCGCGCATGGGCAGCATCGGCGCGATGGACAGCAACCGTAGCTGGCTCTATCGCGTGAGCAAGGCATCGGTGAACGCCGCGCTGAAGTCCGTTTCGCTCGATGCGCGCCATGCGATCTGCGTGGCACTGCATCCGGGCTGGGTGCAGACCGACATGGGTGGCCCGAAAGCCGACCTCACGCCGCAGCAGAGCGTGGCGGGTATGCGCCGCGTGCTGGCCGGCGTAGCGCGTCACGATAACGGCAGCTTCCACAACTACGACGGTACGTCGATTCCCTGGTAAGAGACCCGGTACAACATGCTGCTGACCCCTGAACAGGAAATGATCCGTGACGCCGTGCGGCAGTTCGCGCAGGACGTCATCGCGCCGCAGGCCGCCCGATGGGATCGCGACAAGACGTTCCCGAAGGACGTGCACAAGGAACTGGCGCGTCTGGGTGCCTACGGCGTGGCCGTGCCCGAAGCCCTTGGCGGCGCCGGGCTCGACTATCTGTCGCTCGCGCTGATCCTGGAAGAGATCGCGGCCGGAGACGGCGGCACCTCCACTGTCATCAGCGTCAACAACTGCCCGGTGTGCAGCATGCTGATGGCCTTCGCCAGCGACGCGCAGAAGCAGCAGTGGCTGGTGCCGCTGGCGCAAGGTGACATGCTCGGCGCATTCTGCCTGACCGAGCCGCACGTCGGCTCCGACGCATCGGCGTTGCGCACCACGGCCACGCGCGATGGCGACCACTACGTGCTCAACGGCGTGAAGCAGTTCATCACCAGTGGCAAACATGCCGACGTGGCGATCGTGATGGCCGTGACCGACAAGGCCGCGGGCAAACGCGGCATCAGCGCATTCCTGGTGCCGACGTCAACGCCCGGCTATATCGTCGCGCGTCTGGAGGAAAAGCTGGGCCAGCACTCTTCCGACACCGCGCAGATCGTGTTCGAGAACTGCCGGATTCCGGCCGCGAACATGCTTGGCGAGGAGGGCGCCGGCTACAAGATGGCGCTCTCCGGTCTCGAAGGTGGCCGCATCGGTATCGCTTCCCAAAGCATCGGCATGGCGCGCGCGGCATTCGAGGCGGCGCTGGCCTACGCCAAGGAGCGCGAGAGCTTCGGGCAGCCGCTGTTCCAGCACCAGGCCGTGCAGTTCCGGCTTGCCGATATGGCGACGCAGATCGACGTGGCGCGCCAGATGGTGTGGCATGCCGCATCGCTCAAGGATGCCGGCCGGCCCTGCCTGAAGGAAGCGGCCATGGCCAAGCTTTTCGCCAGCGAGATGGCCGAGCGGGTATGCTCGGATGCCATCCAGGTGTTCGGTGGCTACGGCTACGTGACCGATTTCCCCGTCGAGCGCATCTATCGCGATGTGCGCGTGTGCCAGATCTATGAAGGGACCAGCGATATCCAGAAGATCCTGATCGCCCGCGCGCTTGGCTGACAGGCATCTCGAATACGAAGACGAACACAAGTACGAACACGAGTATCCGCACTTTCCTCAACTGTTGTCCGTGAACCGGAGCCTTTGCGATGACCGCCCCCATCGACTTCTACTTCGATTTCTCCTCGCCCTATGGCTACTTCGCCAGCACGCGCATCGACGATATTGCCCAGAAGTACGGCCGCTATGTGATCTGGCATCCGATCCTGCTCGGCGTGGTGTTCAAGACAACCGGCTCGTCGCCGCTTCCCAGCATTCCGCTCAAGGGCGATTACTGCTGGCGTGATTTCGAGCGGACCTCGGAATTCAACCATATCGACTACAAGCGGCCCACGCATTTCCCACTGCCGACGCAACATGCAGCGCGCGCGATGCTATGGCTGCAGAACAACCACGGTGCGGATGTGGCCACGGCGTTTGCCAAGGCCGTGTATCGCGCGCTGTTTGTCGACGACATCAACATTGCCGAACCCGCCGAACTGGCGAAGCTGGCCGAGCCGCTCGGCGTCGACCCGATCGCCATGAACGAAGGTGCCAACAACTACCAGATCAAGGACCAGCTCAAGGCCGAGATCGACGTGGCGATGGCCAAGGGTGTGTTCGGCTCGCCGTTCGTGATCGTCGACGGCGAACCGTTCTGGGGCTTCGACCGCTTCGACCAGGTCGAAGCCTATCTGAAGAGCCGGCGGCAGACCGAACTGCGCGCCGTCGGCGGTAACGAACTCAACAAGGAAAAGAAACCCGCATGACCGCAGCAAACCAGGCCGCACGCTTCGATTGCGTGATTTTCGATTGTGACGGCGTGCTCGTCGATAGCGAACCGATCGTGCATCGCGTGCTGAATCGCGTGCTGAACGAGATTGGTATCGAGATCACGCTCGAGGAATCCATGAAGTGGTTCCTCGGACGCGCGGTGCGTGACGAGCTTGGCAATATCGAGGCGCGCCTGGGCAAGCCATTGCCCAGGAATTTCCTGTCCGAGTGGTTCGTGCGTCGCGACGCGGCACTCATCGAGGAACTGGAAGCCGTGCCGCACGTCCGTCAGGCGATCGAAGCCATCAAGGCACGTGGCCTGCCGGTGTGCGTGGCGTCCGGCGCCGACCGCATCAAGGTCAAGCTGCAGTTGAACCACACGCAGCTGGTGGAACTGTTCACCGACGATGCCGCGCGCGAGCACATCTTCTCGGCTACCGAAGTGGAGCACAGCAAGCCCGCGCCCGACGTGTACCTGCTGGCTGCGCGCACGATGGGCGTCGATCCGTCGCGCTGCGCGGTGATCGAGGACAGTCCCACCGGCGCCACGGCGGGCGTGGCTGCCGGCATGACGGTGTTTGGCTACGCCGCGAGCACCAACGCCGACGCCTTGCGCGCGGTTGGCGTGACGACGATCTTCACTGACATGCGCGAGTTGCCGGGGCTGATCGGATGACGAACAAGGGTCGGGCCGGCACCGGCCCGGCACCGTGCCCCTGCGGCAACGGCGCCTACGACACGTGCTGCGGCCGCTTCCATCGTGGCGAGGCATCGCCACCCACGGCGGAGGCGCTGATGCGGTCGCGTTACAGCGCCTATGTGCTGGGTGACGTGAGCTGGCTGCGGCAGACCTGGCACGCGTCGACCTGCCCGCCGGACCTCTCGGCCGATCCCGGCACGAACTGGCTCGGGCTGACCGTGAAGTCCCACGCGCAGCAGGACGCCACGCACGCCACAGTCGAGTTCGTCGCGCGTTACAAGGTGGGGGGCCGCGCGCACCGGCTGCATGAGCTGAGCCGTTTTGTATTCGAGTCGCGTGAGCCGGGCGAAGCGTCGCGCTGGCTCTACGTGGATGGTGACCTGCGCGAACCGGCCTGACCGGCGCTGCAATACATCCTGGCGAATTGCGCCAGTAACGTTTTCTGAAGAAGGTTGGTTGTGAAGTCTCGCGTCGTCTCCTCCATCTGCGGCATCGCGGCCGCGCTCGCTGGCCTGGTCTGGTGCGCGACGGCCATCGCGCAGGTGGCTCTGCCCGCGCATACGATCGAGCAGGTCGTGATGGTGCCGAAGGTCGGCGCGGAGGACACGGTGGACCTGGAAACGACGATCTTCCGGCCACCCGGCGAAGGACGCCGGCCGCTCGTGGTGATCAACCACGGCAAGACGCCGGGCAAACCGGCGTTTCAGCGACGTGCGCGCTTTGCCGCGCAGACCGCCGAATTCGTGCGGCGCGGTTTTGTGGTGGCACTGCCAATGCGGCAAGGCTTTTCCAAGTCTGGCGGCAAGTATGTCGGCGGAAGCTGCGATGTCGGCGCGAACGGCATGGCGCAGGCGGAGGATGTGATCGCCGCGCTTGATTACCTAGTGCAGCAGCCCTACGTGGACCCGACACGCATCGTCGTGATCGGCCAGTCGTTTGGCGGCCTGTCGACCATGGCGCTGTCCACGATCGGCTATCCGGGCGTGGTCGGCGTGATCAACTTCGCTGGCGGGCTGCGCAATGAAAGCTGCAGCGGCTGGGAAAACAACCTGGTTGATGTGTTCGGCGACTACGGCCGCGGCGCGCGCTATCCGTCGCTCTGGATCTATGGCGACAACGATCGCTTCTGGCCGTGGCCGTTGCCGGAGCGGATGTTCAACAGCTACAAGGCCAACGTGAGCGGCGCGGCAAAGGACACCCACTTTGTCGACGTCGGCGAGTTCGATGGCGATTCACACCAGCTTTTCAGCGATAGCGCGGGCATCGCCGTATGGCTGCCAGAGGTGGAAACCTTCTTCCGCGACCACGGCCTGCCTTTCGACGTGGAGCCGCCGGAGGCAGAGCCCGTCACGCGCGGCGTGACCAGCAACCGGCGCCAGAAATCCTGAATTGGCCGCATTCGACGGAATTCGGCCCCGTCCATTACACATCCGTTTCTCGGAGGAGACATGCAATTCACCACGCTTACGGTTACCGCTGAACGCCACGTTGCGACGGTCACGCTCAATCGTCCCGACGTCCGCAACGCATTCAACGAGACGGTCATCGCGGAACTGACCGGTGCGTTCCGTGCGCTTGGCGATACGCCCGACGTGCGCGCGATCGTGCTGGCGGGCAACGGCCCGGCCTTCTGCGCCGGCGCGGATCTGAACTGGATGAAGAAGATGGCCGGTTACTCGAATGACGAGAACCGGGCCGACGCGCTGACGCTGGCGCAGATGCTGCACACGATCTGGTCCTGCCCGAAGCCCGTGATCGCGCGTGTGCACGGCGATACTTATGCCGGCGGCGTGGGGCTGGTGGCGGCATGCGATGTGGCGGTAGCGGCCGAGGGCGTGAACTTCTGCCTGTCCGAAGCGCGCCTGGGCCTGTTGCCGGCGACGATCAGCCCGTATGTGATTCGCGCGATGGGCGAGCAGGCCGCGCGCCGCTACTTCATCACCGCAGAGCGGTTCGATGCGGCGGAAGCGCTGCGCATCGGCTTCGTCCATGCCACGGTGCCGGCGGCGGGGCTCGACGCCAAGGTGGCCGAACTGGCCGCGACGCTGGTCGGCAACAGCCCGAATGCCGTGCGCGAAAGCAAGCGGCTGGTGCAGGACGTGGCCGGCCGCGCCATCGACAAGGACCTGCTGACCGATACCGCGGACCGGATCGCCGTCATCCGCGCGTCAGAGGAGGGCCGCGAAGGCGTGCGTTCGTTCCTGGAAAAGCGCGCGCCTGCCTGGAAGCCGCAGTAACGGCAATCGGGCGCCAGCCCTCTCGCGCCCGCGGGAGGGTGCGACCCCGCCACATCGAGAGATTTTTTTTGTAGTGCGTTAGCCGATGTTATCGGCGCGTAGCAGGTAGCAGGGCGAAGTGCACGGCACTGCGGGCGGCAAGATCGTCCAACGTCTGTGAAATTGCACTCAACTGGCTGAGTGCGGCCGGTTTGCCAATCCGGCGGGGACCTTTCTACCATGAGCTTCCCACATCCGGCCGCGCGCGATGCGCGGGCGGACACTCATAGGAGAGTCCCTTTGACACATCCTGTCCTCGATTCCGGAGGCGGTGACACGTCGCTCGCGGCACGCAGCCAGCGCGCCGTGTGGCATCCGTGCACGCGCCTGCGTCCCGACGCCAGCGCCAACGAGCCGCCGCTCGCCATTGTGCGTGGCGAAGGGCCCTGGTTGATCGACGCTGGCGACAAGCGCTACTTCGATGCCATCAGCTCCTGGTGGGTCAATCTGTTCGGCCATGCCAACCCGGCCATCAACGCCGCCATCGGCGAACAACTGCAGACACTGGAACACGTGATGCTGGCCGGCTGCACGCACGCACCGGCCGTGGAACTGGCCGAGCGGCTGACGGCGCTTACCGGTGGCGCGCTCGGCAACGCGTTCTATGCGTCCGATGGTGCCTCTGCCGTCGAGATCGCGCTCAAGATGAGCTTCCACTACTGGCGCAACACCGGCCTCACGGCCAAGCGCGAGTTCATCTGCCTGCGCCATGGCTATCACGGCGAAACCGTGGGTGCACTGGCCGTGACCGACGTGGAGATCTTCCGCGATGCCTACGATCCGCTGACGCGCCGCGCCCACGTGGTGATGTCTCCCGATGCACGCCAGGCCGCGCGTAGCGAATCCGCCGCCGATGTGGCCACCCGGGCGCTGGCTGAACTCGAAGCACTGCTGCGCGAGCGTGCCGGCCAGATCGCGGCGCTGATCGTCGAGCCGCTGGTGCAGGGCGCGGCCGGCATGGCGATGTACGACCCGTCGTATCTCGAAGGCGCGCGCGCGTTGTGCGATCGCTATCGCGTGCACCTGATCGCCGACGAGATCGCTGTGGGCTGTGGCCGCACCGGCACGTTCTTCGCCTGGGAGCAGGCACGCGGCGGCGACGCGGTGCCCGCACATGCCTGGCCGGACTTCCTGTGTCTGTCGAAGGGCATTACCGGCGGCTACCTGCCGCTGTCGCTGGTGCTGTCGCGTCCCGAGATCCAGCGTGCGTTCGTGGCCGACGATATCGCGCGCAGCTTCCTGCATTCGCATTCGTACACGGGCAATCCGCTGGCCTGCCGGGCCGCGCTGGCCACGCTGGACCTGTTCGAATCCGAAGATGTGCTCGCCCGCAACCGCGAGCGCGCGCAATGGCTTGGCACGGCGATGGCCGGTATTGCCGCCGACCCGCGCGTCAGCCACGTGCGCCAGCGCGGCATGATCTGGGCCGCCGACATCGACCCGCAGGCAGCGGGGGCGAACTTTGCCGGACGCTTCCATCTGGCCGCGCGCGAACGCGGCGTGCTGGCGCGCCCGATCGGGCACACGCTCTACGTGATGCCGCCGTATGTTTTCGATGCCGAGCTGGCCAACTGGCTCGGTGAACAATTGCTGGACACGCTGCAGGCAGTGCTCGATCCGGCGGAGGAGGCACGCCATGCTGCTTGATCACCTGAAACGCGCGGCCGCGGAACGCGATGCCCAGTCGCTGACGCGCCGTCGCCGCATTGCTCACACGGCCTGCGCGCCGCACCAGTCGGTGGGCGGGATCGACGCCACGCCCACGCCGCTGCTCACGTTCTGCAGCAACGACTACCTGGGCCTGGCCAATCACGGCTCGATCGCGCACGCGCTGGCCGAAGGCGCGCATCGCTACGGTGCGGGCAGCGGGGCATCGCACCTGGTCAGCGGACATTCGCTGGCGCATGCGCAGCTCGAGCGTGAACTGGCGCGCTGGCTGGCACCTTACATCCCACAGGCGCAGGCGCTGTATTTCTGCACTGGCTACATGGCAAACCTGGCGGTGCTGACGTCGCTCGGCGCGACTGGTGCGACGCTGTTCTGCGAATCGCTCAACCATGCCTCGCTGATCGACGGCGCGCGTCTGGCGCGTGCCGATGTCCAGCGCTACCCTCATGGTGATGCAGGGGCGCTTGACGCGCTGCTGGCGGCCAGCACGACCGCGCTGAAGCTGATCGTGACCGATAGCGTCTTCAGCATGGATGGCGATATCGCACCGCTGGCGGCGCTGCTGGAAGTCGCCGAACGCCACGATGCATGGATCATCGTCGACGACGCGCACGGCTTTGGCGTGCTCGGCGAGAACGGCCATGGTGTGCTCGAACACCTGGGCCTGCGTTCAGAGCGGCTGATCTACATCGGCACGCTCGGCAAGGCCGCTGGCGTGGCGGGCGCGTTCGTCGCGGCGCACGAGACGATCGTCGAACACCTGATCAACACGGCGCGCCCGTACATCTACACCACGGCAGCACCGCCGGCGGTTGCCCACGCGCTGCTGACGAGTCTGGAAATCATCGCTGGCGAGGAGGGGCGCTCCCGCCGGGCGCATCTGACCGGGCTGATCGCGCAACTGCGCGCGGGGCTCGCGGTGCTGGCTGCCCAGGCCGGGTGGTCGCTCGGTGAGAGCGAGACCGCCATCCAGCCGCTGATCGTTGGCGACAATGCCGCCGCGCTGGCGCTGTCGGCCGCCCTCGAAGCCGAAGGCATTCGCGTTGGGGCGATTCGCCCGCCGACGGTGCCTGCCGGTACCGCGCGGCTGCGCATCACGCTGTCGGCATCGCACTCTGCAGCCGACGTGGCGCGACTGCTGGAGACCATCGCGCGCGCCGCGCCCCAACTGCACAAGGAGGCTGCATGACCGGCATCGCCGACCGGCCAGAGCGCTTCGCCTGCTTCATCACCGGTACCGATACCGGCGTGGGCAAGACGCATGCGACCGCCACGCTGCTGCACGCGCTGCATGGCGCGGGTTACAGCACGGTGGGCATGAAGCCTATCGCCGCGGGCGGAGAATGGCTCGACGACCAGTGGCAGAACGACGACGTCGATCAGCTTCGCGCGGCCGGCTCCGTGATCGTGCCGCAGGAAAAGATGTGCCCGTTCTTCTTTCGCACGCCGGTATCGCCGCATCTGGCCGCCGCGCTCGAAGGCGCGCGCATTACGCCCGAGCCGATTCGCGATGCATTCGAATCGTTGCGTCAGCGCGCCGAGGCCGTGGTGGTCGAAGGTGTGGGTGGCTTCATCGTGCCGCTCGACATGGGCGCCGCGCGCTGGAACACGGCGGACCTGGCCGTAATGCTCGACCTGCCGGTGATCATGGTGGTCGGTATCCGCCTGGGTTGCCTCAGTCACGCCATGCTGACCGCCGAAGCGATTCGCGCACGCGGCCTCAGGCTGGCTGGCTGGATCGCCAACCGTATCGACCCCGACATGCTGCTGCCAAGCGAGAACATCGTCACGCTGCAGGATGCGCTGGGCGCGCTTGACGCACCGCTGCTGGGCGAACTGCCGTGGCAGGTCGCGCCCGCCGTGGCAGCCCAGTACCTCGACCTCGCGCCGCTGCTGTCGGCCGCGCCGTCCGTTGTCCCCCATCACAGTGCCGCGACGCATCGCGCGTGAAGTGGCCAAACCGAATCCACTACCGAACCCCATACCGATCATGACGCAACAAGCCAACCAGACCGTCGCCACCATTTCCGCCGAAGCCCTGCGCCAGTCGGCCCGCAATATCGCGGCCGCCGCGCCGAAGGAGGGCGATGCATGGCGTGTCGACGATGTCGCCGCACTGTTCGCACTGCCGTTCAACGACCTGCTGTTCCGCGCCCAGCAAGTGCATCGCGAGCACTTCGATGCCAACACCGTGCAGCTTTCCACGCTGCTGTCGATCAAGACTGGTGGTTGCGAGGAGGACTGCGGCTACTGCCCGCAGAGCGCCCACCACGATGCGGGCGTGAAGGCTGAAAAGCTGATGGACCTTGAGGCCGTGCTCGACGCCGCCAAGGCGGCCAAGGCCAACGGCGCCACGCGCTTCTGCATGGGCGCGGCATGGCGCGAGCCGAAGGAACGCCACCTCGAGCCCGTGATCGACATGGTGCGCGAGGTCAAGGCGATGGGCCTGGAAACCTGCGTGACGCTGGGGATGCTCAAGGCCGAACAGGCGCAGCGTCTGAAGGACGCGGGCCTCGACTACTACAACCACAACCTCGATACCTCGCCCGAGTTCTACGGCAAGATCATCACCACGCGCACGTACCAGGATCGGCTGGACACCATCGGCCATGTGCGCGAAGCCGGCATCAACGTCTGCTGTGGCGGCATCGTCGGCATGGGCGAAGCCCGAGAGGCGCGTGCCGGCCTGATCGCGCAACTGGCCAATATGGACCCGTACCCGGAGTCGGTGCCCATCAACAACCTGGTACAGGTGGAAGGCACGCCGCTGGCGGGCACCGAGGCGCTGGACCCGTTCGAGTTTGTCCGCACGATCGCGGTGGCGCGTATCACGATGCCGCGCGCGATGGTGCGTCTGTCCGCTGGCCGCGAAGCCATGGATGAGGCGCTGCAGGCACTGTGCTTCATGGCCGGCGCGAACTCGATCTTCTACGGCGAGAAGCTGCTGACCACCGGCAATCCCCAGGCTGACCGCGACCGCGCGCTGCTGGCGCGTCTGGATATCCGCGCCGAGGGCTACGCGGGGTAAGCTGCCCTGGCACCTGTTTTCCACAACGTGGGAAACAGGTGCCTCCCATCGATCCGCCATGCGGAACGCGCTTCCGCAATCCAACCGCTGGCCCGCGACCTCTGCCAAAATACTTCATCCCATCCCCCAAAAAGAAAACTGGAGTCGAGATGAAGTTGCAGCTGTACGTGCCGGATGGCCGCTATGCCCCGTGGATCGATGGTTTCGCCGAAGTACTGCCGGAAGCGCAGTGCGTGACCTGGGAAGACAGCCAGGGCCAGTCCGTGGACTACGCAGTGGTGTGGCGTCCGCCGGTGGAAATGCTGCGCGGCCGTACCGATCTCAAGGCCATCTTCAATCTCGGCGCTGGTGTCGACGGTATCCTGAAGCTGAATGCCCAGCATCCCGATGCCCTGCCGGCCGGCGTGCCGATCATCCGGCTCGATGACGCCGGCATGGCGGCCCAGATGGCCGAGTACGTCACGGCCGCCGTGCTGCGTTACTTCCGCCGGCTCGATGTGTACGACGCGCAGGAACGCGCCGGCACGTGGAAATTCCAGAAACCGCATCGTCGTGCCGATTTCACGATCGGCGTGATGGGTGTTGGCACGCTCGGCGCCCATATCGCCCGCACGCTGGCTGGCTTCGGCTTCCCGGTGCGCGGATGGAGCCGCTCGCCGAAGACGGTGGACGGCGTGCAATCGTTCCACGGTGAAGACGGGCAGGCCGCCTTCCTCGATGGCTTGCGCGTGCTGGTCAACGTGCTGCCGCTGACGCCCGAGACCCAGGACATCATCGACACGGGCCTGCTGCATCGCCTGGCGCACGGCGCCTACCTGATCAACGTGGCGCGCGGCCAGCACCTCGTGGAAGAGGATCTGCTCGCCGCCGTGCGTGAAGGACAGATCGCGGGTGCCACGCTTGACGTGTTCCGCACCGAGCCGCTGCCTGCCGATCATCCATACTGGCAGGAGCCGCGCATCACGATCACGCCGCACATCTCGGCGCTGACGCTGCGCGAGGACAGCATTGCGCAGATCGCCGGCAAGATCCGCCTGCTCGAGTCGGGCAAGCCGATCGCCGGCGTGGTGGACCTGCAGCGCGGCTACTAGACCGCGACGCGCCCAGACAAAGGAGACACGATCCATGAGCGAGAGCCCCACGCTTCCCGATGCCGCGCAACGCGTGGCCGATCTGTTGGTCGGCATCGGCCACGACCGCCCCGTGGTGATGCTGCCGGCCACCGGCAAGACCTCGGCGGAAGCGGCTGCCGGTCTGGGCTGCACCGTGGCCGAGATCGCGAAGTCCATCATCTTCCGCCGCGTGGAAGACGATGTGCCGGTGCTGGTGATCGCCAGCGGCAGCAATCGCGTCGACGAGGCCAAGGTGGCGGCGCGCGTGGGCGCGCTGGGCAAGGCCGATGCGAAGTTCGTGCGCGAGAAGACCGGCTACGCGATTGGCGGTGTCTGCCCGATCGGGCACGCCGTCGCACCCGTGATGTTGCTCGATCAGGACCTGTTCCAGTACGACAGCGTGTGGGCAGCAGCGGGACATCCGCATGCCGTCTTCAACCTGACGCCGCAACAGCTTCAGGCGATGACCGGAGCGGAAGTCGCGGACGTGGCCCAGGTGACTTCGGCATGACCGCCGCGCAACGCCGTCTGCTGGCCGATCTGGTACGTGGCGCTGCCGCGGCACAGATCGTCGCGCCGGTGCCGTCGCCCTGCCGCAACGTCTGCAAGATGGACGCGGCCAGCGGCTATTGCGAAGGTTGCCTCCGCACGATTCCGGAGATCGCGGGTTGGTCGAAGGCCGATGACGAGGAACGCCGCCGCATCTGGGCCCTGCTGCCCGCGCGCGTGCCGCGCCTGTGCGCCGCGGGGAGCGAAGCATGAGCACGCCTCCGCTGCTGCCATCGACGATGCGCGTGTTCGAACGCGGCTGGCTATCGGCAAACAACATCCTGTTCATTGACGATGCCACCGGGGAGTCGGCGCTCGTCGATACGGGCTACGTCACACACGCAGCGCAGACCGAGGCGCTCGTGGCGGCAGCGCTCGATGGCCGGCCGCTGACTCATATCATCAACACGCATCTGCACTCCGACCATTGCGGCGGCAACGCGGCATTGCAGGCACGCTGGCAGCCCCGCACGGCGATTCCGGCGGCGGAGGCAGCGGCGGTCGCTTCCTGGGACCATGTCGCGCTGTCGTTCGATGCCACGGGCCAGCAGTGCGCGCGCTTCGGCTTCGATGCCTTGCTGCACGATGGGGACCGCCTGCGGCTCGGTGGGATCGACTGGGACGTAGTGGCTGCTCCGGGCCATGATCCACACGCGGTGATGCTGTTCGCGCCGTCGCACGGCATCCTGATTTCTGGCGATGCGCTCTGGGAAAGCGGCTTCGGCGTGATCTTTCCGGAGCTCGATGGCGAGAGCGGCTTCGTCGAGCAGGCCGCGGTGCTCGAGCGCATCGCGGCGCTCGATGCGCGCATCGTGATCCCCGGACACGGGCGGCCGTTTGACGATGTGACGGGCGCCATCTCGCACGCCAGAAGCCGGCTCGACTACCTGCAAGGCGATGGCGTGCGCAATGCCACCCACGCCGTGCGCGTGCTCGTGAAATTCAAGCTGCTGGAACTGCAGGCGGTCTCGCGCGAGGCGCTGTTCGCGTGGATGCGCGACACGCCGCTGATGCAGCGCATTCACGCACGCTTCATGGCGGGGCAATCCATCGAGGATGTGTTCGACCAGACGTTGCGCGCGCTGGCCAAGGCGGGTGCGCTGACGACCGAAGGCGATCAGGTCCGCAACCAGGACTGAGAATGCAGCCGCTGCGGGGCAAGGACTTCCTGTTGCGACCGTTCCGCGCCAGCGACGTGGACCCGTTCGTTGCCGCCGTGCGGGAGTCCATGGGCACCGTGGGCGCGTGGATGCCGTGGGCGCACCCGGACTACAACACGCTCGATGCGCAGGAGTGGTTCGCGCGCTGCGAGACGTGCATGGAAGAGGGCAGCGCGTATGACGTCGGCGTGTTCTCGGCCGACGGGCGCACGCTGTACGGTGGCGTGGCCATCAACCAGATCCGTCGCGAGGACAACCTTGGCAATCTCGGTTACTGGATTCGCCAGAGCCATCAGCGGCAGGGCCTGGCGTCGGGCGCGGCAACGATGATGGCTTGCCACGGATTCCACGCGCTGGGCCTCACGCGGATCGAGATCGTGGCAGCCGAGACCAACCTCGCAAGCCGCGGCGTCGCCGAGAAGATCGGTGCAGCGTTCGAATGCATCGCCCGTAACCGCCTGATCCTGGGCGGCCGGCCCGTGGCGGCCGCCGTGTATTCGCTCGTGCCCGAGTCATTTGATTTCAGCCGATAGCCGTCGTTATGCGCGCCCCTCCCCCGTGAGAGGGAGAGGGGCGTTTCCAGATCGTCAGAACATCGTCCGCATTCCGATCTTGACGCTGCGACCCGGCAGCGGCGCGATGTCGCGCAGGATCGACGTGGCGCTGCGGGCTTCCGTATTGGTCAGGTTGTCGCCGCGGAGGTAGAGCAGCGTCTGGGTACCCGACACCTTGAGCTTGTATGTCAGCGATACGCCCAGCATCGTGTATGCGTCGGTCGGCGTGTCGCCGGTCGGCACGCGGGTCTGGCGCGCGTTCCAGTCCACATTGATGCGCGCGCCCCACGGGCCGGCCGCATAGACCAGCGATCCACCCAGGCGCAGCGGTGCCAGTCGCGGCAGTGGCTCGCCGTTGTTGCGGTTTTCGCCATGCACGTAGTCGGCGCGGGCCTCGAAGTCGAGGGTGTCGCCGGTGGTCAGCATCTTCTGCAGCAGGCGCGTCTTGCCTTCCGCCTCGAAGCCATACAGCGTGGCTGGCACGCCCGCGTACTGCAGGACAGGTAGCGCGCCGTCGCTGCCGGCCGTCACGACATTGCCTTCGGCGTCGCGGAACGTGCCCGTGTTCAGCAGGGCAAGGTAGTTCTGGAAGCGGCTGTAGTAGCCCGACACGCTGCCGCTATGATCCCCTTGCTTGAAGCGCATGCCGAGGTCGATCGACGTGGCGCGTTCCTTGTTCGCATTCGGGTCGCCGATTTCGTAGGCGTTGGTGGCCAGGTGCGGACCGTTGGCGTACAGCTCGTAGAACGTTGGCGCGCGCTCGGTGTACGACAGGTTCGACGTGACCGTCCAGATCGGATTGAGCTTGTACAGCAGCCCGGCCGACGCGCTGCCCGCGTTGAAGCTGCGGTTGTCGTCGGTGAAGCGATCGTTGCCGTTGGCGCTGGCCTTGACGCTGCTGTGGTCGATGCGGCCGCCAAGGTTGAGCTTGAGATCGCCCGACGAAATCAGCGGCAGTTCCTCGAAGACGAAGAGCGCGGCGTTGTCGGTGGTGGTGCTCGGGACGAAGGCTTCCTCTCCCAGCGCCGAGAAATCGGAATGGCCGAACTGCGTGCCGATCACGCCGCTCATATTGCCGATCTTGCCGTGCGTGGCCTCGATGCGCGTATCCCAGCCACGGTTCTTGAACGTCGTGCCGGTCACGCCGTCTTCGATTTCGCGGTGTTCGTAGTCGGTGTAGTTGAAGCTGCCCTTCACCGATTCGATGATGCCGTTGGTATTGCCGGCCAGATTGCGCGCCTCGCCCGCCAGGCCGATGCGGTCCTGTCGCATCTTGATGCGGGCGTCGGCCTCGGCCGGGGTGCCGTAATCGTTGCGGTAGGTCGAGTAGTTGGCGCCGAGGAACCCGTCCGCCCAGGTGTAGGAGCCGCCCATCGAGCCGCCTTCCTGATGGGAGCTCGTGTTCGGCAGCGTGCCGTAGGCCTCGCTCTCTCCTGCGGGCAGCGGCTGCGTGGCACGCAGGTTGGCGCTGCGCGCGAATCCGGGGATGCGCAGGTCGCTGGTCTGGCGGACAAAGGCGTCGGCGTGCACGGCGAAAGTGCCATTGCCCGCTTCCAGCAGGCCGCTGGCGTTGCGCCCCTTGTCGCCACCGATCGTGCCACTGACATCGGCCGCGCCGGATACCCCGGTGACGGGGTCGCGCGGGATGCGATTGTCGATCACATTGACCACGCCGCCCAGTGCATTGCCGCCGTACATCAGCGCCGCGGGGCCGCGCACCACTTCCACTTTCTCGGCAACCAGCGGGTCGATCGGCACCGCGTGGTCATAGGACAGCGACGATGCGTCGAGCGTGGAGCCGCCGCTCTGCAGCAACTTGATGCGGTCGCCATCGAGGCCGCGGATGGAAGGACGGCTCGCGTTCGGACCGAAGTAGGTGGAGGTGACACCGGGCATGCCGTTCAGCGTCTCGCCAAGCGTGCTGGTCTGGCGCACGGTCAGCGCGTCGCCACCGAGCGTGGAGACGGGCGCGACCATCTCGTTCAGGTCGCTGCCGAGCGGATTGGCCGTGACCACCACTTCCTTCAGCGTTTGCGGTTGCGGTTGCGGTTGCGTTTGCGGCGCGGCCGGCGCTGCAGCAGCGTTGTCCTGGGCCATCGCGTGCGAGGCAACGCCGGAAGTGACGATCAGGGCGGCAAGCGCCGCCAGCGGGGTGCGACGCACCGCCGGAATACGGGTGTTGTTCGAGAACATGGCTCGCGATTTTCGTTTTCGTTCATGCGTGCGCGGTGCTGCGCGGGCGAGATGCCCGGCACCGCGCCGTGAGGCAGGCGCGAGCGCGCGGCAAGATACCGCGCCCCCGGCCAATCAGGCGAAAGCGAATGCGGCCGGTGGGGCGCGCGAGCGGAATGGTTGCGCGGACGGCAGGTCCGGCCAGCGCCAGGCCAGGTTGGCTGGCTTGACCGGCTTGCCGAAGGCGAGCAGCGGCAGTTGGAAGCTGCCGACGTGAATGTCGGCCACGGTTGCGCCGTCGAACAGCACGCAGGAGTGAAGGCCGAGCTTCAGGGAAAACGGTTCGGTGTGCGTTGCATCGTCGGACGCCACCGTCAGCGCCGGCTGCGAGGCGTTGGGCAGGCCACCATGCAACACGCGGTGGACCAGACCCGCGTGCTGGGCGAGCAGCAGGCACGCGACCAGCCACAGCACGGCCCAAAGGCTCGGGCCGCGCGCGCGCAAGCGAGAGAGGGTGCAGGACTCAGTGTGCATGTCCGCAATCGCACGGCCCGTCGCCATGATCGTGGTCGTGGCCGTGATCATGGTCGTGGTCGTCGTCGAACGCGTTGCCCCAGTCGGGGAACGGATCGGGGTAGGCCGCCCATGCCTCGGGGCCGGCGGCCATTTCGTCGTCGGTGAGCAGGCACGCATCGAGCTGCGCTTCCAGCGCGTGCGCGTCGAGATCCAGGCCGATCAGCACCAGTTCCTGGCGACGGTCGCCGTACTCTGCGGGCAGGCCGTCCTCGATCAGATCGGCCTCGATGGCGGCGCGTGCCGGACCTTCGGGCGGCCATTCTTCGGCGTCGATCGCTGCCCACCATGCACCGGCGGCGCCGGGACGGCACACGCCGCCTGCCTGGCTCCAGTCGCCGGCGATGTCCATGCGGCTGGCGAGCCAGAACAGACCTTTCGAACGCAGCACGTCGCCATGCTCGCGCATCCATTCGGTATGGATCAGGTCCGCGAAACGCTGCGGGTGGAACGGGCGGCGCCGGCGGTAGACCAGCGTCGACACGCCGGCGGCATCGGGCACCGTATCGCCCTGCAGCGCGGCTTGCCAGCCGGCGGCGTTGGGTGTGGCGTCGATATCGAAGCGTCCGGTATCCAGCACGCGTGCGGCGGGCACTTGGCCGTGGCTCGCGTCGACGATGTCGGCGCGCGGATTGAGCGCATGGAGCATCACGTGCAGGCGCCCGAGCTGGCCGGCATCGACGAGGTCGATCTTGTTGACGACGAGGACGTCGCATACCTCGACCTGGTCGATCAGCACATCGACGACCGTACGGTCGTCGTCATCGTGCGCGGCCAGTGCGCGGGCCGACAGAAAGTCGGCGTCGTGGTAGTCCTGCAAGAAGCGGCTGGCGTCGATCACCGTGACCAGCGTGTCGAGGTGCCCCACGCTGGTGGTCTCGCCGTGCTCGTCCTCGAAGGCGAAGCCCTCGGCCAGGCCCAGCGGTTCATCGGTGGCACCGGCTTCGATCACCACATGATCGTACTGGCCGGTCTGGGCCAGCCGTTCGACTTCGGCAAGCAGGTCGCCATGGCTGTCGACCACGGCCACGCGCGCGCCGGCCTGGGCTTCCAGGTGGCGCAGCACGGTGGTCTTGCCGGCGCCGGTAAATCCGGACAGCACGGTGACGGGCAGACGAACGGCCATGATGATCGATGTTGATGCAACAAAGTTGCGACTGTAGCAGAAAGCCTGCCCCGGGGACAGGCGGTCATTCTGAAATCATTCTGCAATGGTAGTGTCGCAATCGTTACACCATCAAGGCAAATACGACTCCGGAAAAGAAAAAGCGGCCCGGATCACCGGGCCGCCGAGTTTTCCGCCTCTCGAAGGATCGAATCAGTCCCCGAACAGCTTCTGGCGCAGTTCGCGGCGCTGTTGCGCTTCCAGCGACAGCGTGGCGGTCGGACGGGCCAGCAGGCGCGGCACGCCGATCGGCTCGCCCGTTTCCTCGCACCAGCCATAGTCGCCGGATTCGATGCGCTGCAGCGATTGCTCGACCTTCTTCAGCAGCTTGCGCTCGCGGTCGCGCGTGCGCAGTTCCAGGGCGTGTTCTTCCTCGATCGTGGCGCGGTCAGCCGGATCCGGCACGATGACCGTTTCGCGCAGGTGTTCCGTCGTCTGGTCCGCATTCTTGAGGATCTCGTCGCGAAGCTGCTCAAGGCGATTTTTGAAGAAGGCGAGTTGCGCCTCGTTCATGTAATCCTTGTCGCTCATCTTCAGGATTTCAGCTTCAGTCAGAAGTTTGTTGCTGCTCATGGTCCCTGCTGATTCTCTTGTTGATGCGACCGGCGGCGTCGTCGTCCGCTCGGGTGCAGTGGCCGTCCGCTTGCGCGGGGCGGCTGTTTCACTCTGGCTGGCTGCAGTCTTGCTGCTTCGCGTGCCTCCCTTGGCCTCGCCCGCATCGGCGTGCGCCGCCGTACTGCCGCGAGGAGCTGGCGTCGCCTTTGCAGGCGCTGCCTTGCGCGTCTCCACCGCAGCGCTACCAGTCTTGCTGCGGCTTTCCTTCGTCTTTGTTGCGGCTGTCATGGGGACACCTCTCTACGCGTCGAAGAGTGACGGCGCATTGTCGAGGCGACCCCAGGCGGAGGGCGGTCTCCGCACAAAGCCCACGACCGCGCCTGCTGGCGGCCCCGCCTCATGCTGACGACGACTGCCGCCCTGCGGATACGGTTGCGGCCAAAACGTGCGCCGTCCGTATCAAATCCGGCCTATTGTACTTGAACAACTTTCCGGTAGATATGGGAGAAAACCGGACAAAAGCCACGAGTTTTCCCTGTACCCCCTTTCGGGAGGGATTATCGGGCCGGATTTACGCAGGTGTCTGATGGCGCACTAAACGTAAAGTCAGGCGAGGCAGGCCGCAAGTCCCTTCAGAATTGCGTCGCGCGGCAGGTCCACGCCAATGAAGACCATCTTCGTGCCCGGTTGTTCATCTTCCCACTTGGCGCCGATATCGCTGCCCATAAGCTGGTGCACGCCCTGGAACACCACCTTGCGGTCCACGCCTTCCATATAGAGCACGCCTTTGTAGCGCAGCAGCTTCTCGCCGTACACGGACAGGATGCCCGACAGGAATTCCTCTAGCTTGCCGTAATGGAACGGCTTGTCGCTGCGGAAGACGAACGACGCGATCCGGTCGGTGTGATGATGATGGTGGTGGTGGTCATGCGCGTGGCCGTGCCCGTGATCGTGGCCATGCTCATGGCCGTGGTCGTGACCGCAATCGGTGCCGCAGTGTTCGCCGTGTTCGTGGTCATGTTCGTGGTCGTGCTCGTCGGCGCGCAGGAAATCTGGGTCGATCTCGAGCTTTTCGTTCAGGTTGAAACCGCGCAGGTCAAAGATCAGGTCGATCGGCGCTTCGCCGAAGTGCGCGGCGTTGATCGGCGCGCGCGGGTTCATGTGCAGCAGGCGATGACGCAGATCCGCCACCTCGGCTTCGCTCACCAGGTCGGCTTTGGTGATGAAGATGGCGTCGGCAAAGCCCACCTGGCGCTGTGCTTCTTCCTGCTTGTCGAGCTGCAGGTTGGCGTGCTTGGCATCGACCAGCGTGATCACGGCGTCCAGCAGGTAGCGCGAGGCGATTTCCTCGTCCATGAAGAACGTCTGCGCCACGGGGCCCGGATTGGCCACGCCCGTGGTTTCGATCACCACGCGATCGAACGCGATCTTGCCTTCATCGCGCTGGGTGACCAGATCGGACAGCGCCTGCACCAGATCGCCGCGGATCGTGCAGCAAATGCAGCCGTTGCTCATCTGCACGATCTGCTCGCGGCCGTCCTGCACCAGGATCTCGTTGTCGATGTTTTCTTCGCCGAACTCGTTTTCGATCACGGCGATCTTCATGCCGTGCTGCTCGTTGAGGATACGCTTGAGCAGCGTGGTCTTGCCGCTGCCGAGGAAGCCGGTAAGGATCGTGACCGGAATCAGTTTGGACATGTTGTGGTACTCCGAGAAAAGGGCTCGCCGTCTAAAGGTGTCTGGATGTGTCAGTGCGCGGATGCGTCGCCGTGCGATCGGCCGCATTCGGCGCAGATGCCGTTGACCGTCAGTTCCACGTGTTCGACCGCAAATCCGTTGGGTACCCGGGGGGCCACGGATTTCCCGGCCGACTCCAGGCAAAACGTACGATCGCAGCGTGTGCAGTGAAAGTGGCTGTGCTGTCGATGGACTTCGGCGCGCGCCGCTTCGTGCTCCACAAGCGAGAAGCGGAACACGCGGTCGTTGCCGGCGCGTTTCTGTGCCAGGCCCTGGTCCACCAGCCAGTCCAGCACCCGGTACACGGTCACGCGGTCCACGTCGCCTTCGGCCGGCAGGTGATCGATCACGGCCTGGTGGGTGAGTGGCTCGGGTGCTTCGATCAGGCAGGCCAGAATTGCCAGGCGCGGTTGCGTCACACGTGCGCCAAGCTGGCGCAGACGCAATTGCGCCGTGGCCAGCGGATCTCCGGGCATGACTGCGTCATCGGACGCAGCCGCATGTGGGGTGGTGCGTGTCATGCGAAGGATTTAACCATAGGCCCCTACCCGATGCAATTCAGTTGCACCAACAGGGTCTTCGAGACGGCGGTGCGCCGGGATTCAGCCTATGATCGGCACAAAGCGCCAGAAAAGAGGCCCGGAGACAAAGTCATGCAGAACGATGCCAGTGCGTTGCTGTTTCCCAATTTCGAGTGGTTCCGGCTGAAGGTGGACGAGGTGGAAATCGCTGGCGTGCGTGGCGGTTCCGGCCCGCCGCTGCTGTTGCTGCACGGGTTTCCGCAAAGCCACCTGATCTGGCACAAGGTGGCCCCGGCGCTGGCCGACCGCTTCACGGTGATTGCCACCGACCTGCGCGGATATGGCAGCAGCGGCGCGCCACCGGCCAGCCCTGGGCACGAGGCCTACAGCAAGCGCGAGATGGCGCGGGACCAGGTGGAGGTCATGCGCCAGCTTGGTTTTTCCCGTTTCGCGCTGTGTGCCCACGACCGTGGCGCGCGCGTGGCGCATCGGCTCTGCATCGACCACCCCGAGGCGGTCAGCCGCGCGATGCTGCTCGATATCGCGCCGACACTGGCGATGTACGAGGCCACCAGCATGGCCTTTGCCGCCGCCTACTGGCATTGGTTCTTCCTGATTCAGCCGGCGCCGTTCCCGGAGACCCTGATCAATGCCGAGCCCGCGTTCTTCATCGACAAGCTGCTGGGCTTGCGCCACGCGGGCCCGAGCCCATTCGCCCCCGATGCGATGGCTGCGTATGTCGCCGCGATGCAGGAGCCGGCGCGCGTCCATGCGATGTGCGAGGACTATCGCGCCGCCGCTACCATCGATCTGGACCACGACCGCGCCGACCGCGAGGCCGGGCGCAAGCTGGCCATGCCTGTGCGCGTGCTATGGGGCGAACACGGCGTGGTGGCGCGCTGCTTCGAGCCGCTGGCGCTCTGGCAGGCCCTGGGCGACGCGGTCAGCGGCGCGACGCTGCCGTGTGGCCACTATGTTCCGGAAGAGGTGCCCGAGCCGCTGCTTGAGGAAATGCTCGAATTCTTCCGTTAGATAACAGTGGGTCACATTCTCACGGGTTAGCCCCTATACCTCGCAATTGTCCGGGGTTGCTAACATCCACCTCCGGCTCCGCCTGTCGGCGGGGTTCGCTGCCGCATATCACCACTTACATAGATAGATGCCGATGGTCATCGTGGCGATTCCACCCGGATCGCCATGTTCGGGCGTGCCATGAAGACTGGCCTGCCCGGCGGCATACGCGGCGTTGGTACGGGGTAAAGAGGGAATCAGGAGAGACGTATATGAAACGAGTTGCATTGAAATTCGCGGCCGTGCTGGCTGTTGCTGGCGTGGGCGTTTTCTCGGGAGCACAGGCGCAGGAATATCCTGCCGGCAAGCCCGTGCAGGCGGTGGTGCCGTTTGCTGCTGGCGGCCCGACCGACAAGGTCGCGCGCGAACTGACGATGGTGATGTCCAAGCACCTGGGCACCACGATCGTGATCGAAAACCTGGGTGGCGCCGGCGGCACGATTGGCGCCAAGAAGGTGGCTCAGTCCAAGGGTGACGGCTACACGATCCTGATCCACCACATCGGCATGTCCACCGCCCCGGCGCTGTACCGCAACCTGGGCTTCGATCCGCTCAAGGACTTCGAGATGGTCGGCGAGATCGCCGACGTGCCGATGGTGCTGGTGGGTAACAAGCAACTTCCGCCGGCCAGCTTCAAGGAGCTGGTGCCGTACATCAAGGCCAATTCCAGCAAGCTGTCGCTGGCCAATGCCGGTATCGGCTCGGCCTCGCACCTGTGCGGCCTGCTGTTCCAGAGCGCAATCCAGACCGAACTGACCACCGTGCCGTACAAGGGTACTGCGCCGGCGCTGACCGACATCCTCGGCGGCCAGGTGAACCTGATGTGCGACCAGACCACCAACATCGCCGGCCAGCTCAAGGCGGGCGCGCTCAAGCCGTACGCGGCAATGCAGCCGCGCCGCGTGGAAGCATTCAAGGACATCCCGACCGCCGCCGAGCAGGGCCTGCCGGGTGTGGAAGTGAAGATCTGGCACGCGATGTACGCGCCGAAGGGCACGCCGAAGCCGGTGATCGACAAGCTGTCGGCCGCGCTGCAGAAATCGGTGGCCGACCCGAACTTCCGCGCCAAGATGGCTGAACTCGGTGCCGAGGCCGTGCCGGCCCAGCGCGCCACGCCGGATTCGCTGCGCGTGTTCCTGGCGTCGGAAATCAACAAGTGGACGCCGGTGATCAAGAAGGCGGGTGTCTACGCGGACTGATCGGCAATCGCTGCTCCGTGCCGCAAAGGCCACGCGTATCGCGTGGCCTTTTTTATTGTCCGTCCCGCCCGCAGATAGGGATGGCGGCGGGAGAACGGGCGATTTCCTATATTGGAGAACCGTATCGGCGCCGGGCTCTTGAAAGCTGCCGAGCCGGCGCCACCTACGCGGCTGACACCTATCACGGAAGGCACCATGGAACAGTATCACGGCACCACCATCGTCAGCGTCCGCCGCGGCAATCAGGTCGCACTGGGCGGTGACGGCCAGGTCACGCTGGGCAATATCGTGATGAAGGGCACCGCGCGCAAGGTACGCCGCATCTACAACGGCAAGGTGCTGGTTGGGTTTGCCGGCAGCACGGCCGATGCTTTCTCACTGCTCGACCGCTTCGAAGCCAAGCTCGAGAAGTACCAGGGCAACCTGACCCGCGCCGCGGTGGATCTCGCCAAGGACTGGCGCTCGGATCGCGCGCTGCGCCGCCTGGAAGCCATGCTGATCACGGCAGACAAGGACACCACGCTGGTCATCACTGGCAACGGTGATGTGCTCGACCCCGAAGGCGGCATCGCCGCGATCGGCTCGGGCGGCGCCTACGCGCAGTCCGCGGCCAAGGCACTCGTGGAGAACACGGAGCTGCCGCCGAAGGACGTGGTCGAAAAGGCCCTGACCATCGCGGGCGAGCTCTGCATCTACACGAACACCAATTTCGTTATCGAAACCCTCGACTGACGCGCTGAACGGATTCCCATGTCGCACACCATGACCCCGTCGGAAATCGTTTCCGAACTCGACAAGCACATCATCGGCCAGAACAAGGCCAAGAAGGCCGTGGCCGTGGCGCTGCGCAACCGCTGGCGCCGCCAGCAGGTGGCAGAGCCGCTGCGCCAGGAAATCACGCCGAAGAACATCCTGATGATCGGGCCGACTGGCGTCGGCAAGACCGAAATCGCGCGCCGTCTGGCCAAGCTGGCCGATGCGCCGTTCATCAAGATCGAGGCAACCAAGTTCACTGAAGTCGGCTACGTCGGCCGCGATGTGGACACGATCGTGCGTGACCTGGCCGAAATGGCCGTCAAGCAGACGCGCGAATCGGAAATGAAGAAGGTGCGCACCAAGGCCGAAGACGCCGCCGAGGACCGCCTGCTGGACGTGCTGCTGCCGCCGCCGCGCGACATCGGCTTTGCCCAGCACGAGGAGAAGGACTCGAACACGCGCCAGGTCTTCCGCAAGAAACTGCGCGAGGGCGAGCTCGACGAGAAGGACATCGAGCTCGAGGTCTCCGCTGGGATGCCGAACATGGACATCATGGGCCCCCCGGGCATGGAAGACATGACCGAGCAGATCCGTTCGATGTTCGCGGGTCTGGGCCAGGGCAAGAAGGCGCGCCGCAAGATGAAGGTCAAGGACGCGTTCAAGCTGCTGATCGATGAAGAGGCCGCCAAGCTCGTCAATGAAGAAGAGCTCAAGCACAAGGCCATCGCCAACGTCGAACAGAACGGCATCGTGTTCCTGGACGAGATCGACAAGATCGCCAGCCGCAGCGAAGTGGGCGGCGGCGAAGTGTCGCGCCAGGGCGTGCAGCGAGATCTGCTGCCGCTGGTGGAAGGCACCACGGTGAACACGAAGTACGGGATGATCAAGACCGACCACATCCTGTTCATCGCGTCCGGCGCGTTCCATCTGTCGAAGCCGAGTGACCTGATTCCGGAACTGCAGGGTCGCTTCCCGATCCGCGTGGAACTCGAATCGCTGTCGGTGCAGGACTTCGAGGCCATCCTCACGCAGACCGATGCCAGCCTGACCAAGCAGTACCAGGCGTTGCTGAAGACCGAGGAAGTGGAACTGCAGTTCTCGCCGGATGGCATTCGCCGCCTGGCCGAGATCGCGTTCTCGGTCAACGAGAAGGTCGAGAACATCGGCGCGCGCCGCCTGTACACGGTGATGGAGCGCCTGCTCGAGGACCTGTCGTTCCACGCAACGAAGTCGTCGGGGGAAACCGTGACAGTCGATGCGGCATACGTCGATGCGCGCCTGGGTGACCTGGCGGGCAACGAGGATCTGTCGCGCTACGTGCTGTAACGCAGGCCGAAGTCTGAAAGTAAAAGAGCCGGGTGACCGGCTCTTTTCGTTTGGGGTGGCGTCGGACGCCCGGTTACTCAGTGCGAGTGCACGTGGCCGCCGGCAGGTGGCAACACCTCAAGCTCCGCTGCCGGGGTCTTCAGGTCCCGGGTGGTCTGGCCATCGGCGGGAATCTGGGTCCACTCGGACTTGCCGCTCTCGCATTCCTGTAGCACCGGGAAGTAGAGCTTGCCGCCCTGTTCGGGCAGCTTCATCAGCATGCGGAATTCGTCGAAGTGTTCGTCGGCGAGCGTGTTGCCAAACCACCGGATCGTATGCACGTCCTCGTCGATAGTCTTGCCGTGCGAGGTATAGGGCTTGGCGAGCTTCGCCCGTTTGATCTCGAGTTGCCAGCCCGGCTTCGGTTGCGGATGCACGCCCTGTACGCCATCCGGGATTGTCACCGTTACCGCGCGCGTCGCGCTGCCGTTGCAGCCATGACCGACCAGCAACGTGCCCTTGTAGTAGCTGCCCGCGGGCGCCTGCTTCTGTTCGAAAACGATATGGGCCGAAGCCATGGGGGCGGCAACGATAAGCAACGATGCCAGCAGGGTGCGGATGTTCATGGGAAAAGGTCAGGATGGCGAGCCGTGATAGCGCGTCAGTCTAGCGCCAAAGCACCCTTGCGCCGTGCGACCTGGTGACGCAGCACATGGCGAGAGGCCGTTCACGTCCTCGGCTGGGCGTTGATGTCAGCGCGATGTATTGCCTCTGCTCACGCCGGTAAGGTTGGTAAGCATTGGTAAGCACACTGGCGCGGTTCTATCGGGAAATGAGACCCTTGCGCATCTTGATGGTCCTGGGAGTCTGCCCATGTCGCAGAACATTTCGCGAACCCCCTTTTTCCATCGCAACCAGGTGCGCAAGCGCCGAGTGGCGATGGCCACTGTTGGCGTTATGGCCGGCATTACCGCGGCAACGTTGTTCCTGTGTGTCCGTCCAACGATGGCGCAGCAGGGTGTCGCCGCATTGCCGGTGACAGATTCGGCCCATGCCGACCAGCCTGAACGTCGCGCCATGCACGAAGGTCAGGCCGCGGTGGCGGCCTTGGCGATGGCGTCCGGCGCGATGGTGACGCTGGCCGATCGCCATGCGACTGATGCCGTGCGCATTGCCGATGCGTCTGCGTCGGCGGATGCCGACGATCTTGGTTGGGATTACGTCCAGCTGCGCCTGTGAGCCAGTGCGATGGCCGCGCGGCTGGCGCGAGCCGGCCGGATTCAGCGTGAAACCGGCCGCTTGCCCAGCTTGCGCTGCAAGGTGCGCCGATGCATATTCAGCGCGCGCGCCGTGGCCGAGATATTGCCCCCATGCTCGGTGAGCACACGTTGAATATGCTCCCATTCGAGCCGTGCCACCGATAGCGGCACCGGTTCCTCCAGCGCGGCCTCGGCCGCATCCTCGGAAACACCCGCCATCAGCGCGGTCAGGATCGAGTCGACATTGGCCGGCTTGGCCAGATACTCATCAGCCCCTTGTTTGACCGCGGCCACGGCCGTGGCGATGCTTGCGTAGCCGGTCAGCACCAGGATGCGCGCATCGGGCAACGCCGCGCGCAGCGGCGCCACCAGATGCAATCCCGATTCCGAGGCTGACGTGCCGCCCGACTCCGGCGGCGGTCCCAGATGCAGATCCAGCGTGACGTAGGCGAATGGTGTCCTGCCGGCCAGGGCCAGCGCTTCGGCGCCGTTATGGGCGACCTGCACGGCATAGCCGCGGCGCGTGAGGGCGCGGGCCAGGGTGCCGGAAAAAACTTCGTCGTCATCGATGACGAGGAAGGGCATGGCGTCGTTGGAGGCGGTGACGTCGGTCATCACGGTTGGAAGTCGGGTTGTGCGGCGATGGCGCGTTCGGATGCGGCCGTGAGCGGAAGGCGAAGTTCGAGCACCGTGCCGCCCGCCGGATTGTCATGCCACGAGATCTGGCCGCCGAGCTGGCGCGCGGCGCTCTGCGCGAGGTACAGGCCGATGCCCTGGCCACCATGGGCGCTGGCCACCGGCGATTCGCCCAGCCTTGCGCGCAGCCCCGGCGGAAGGCCGTGGCCGTGATCAGTGACGCGGTACACCAGCGCATCGGCCTCGCGCGCGATGTCCAGCCGCAGCGGTGGCCCCTGGCGATGGTCATGCCCGGCGGCCTGCTGGCTGCGCGCGGCATTGTCGAGCGCGATCGTCAGGATCTGGCTGATGCGTGCCGTGTCCACGGCCTGCGCGGCCGCATCGGGCGCGGCACCGGCCTGCAGGCTTGCCTGTGGATGACGCAGTTGCCAGCGTTCGACGAACGGCGCCAGCCACGCATCGATTCGCTGCGGTGCCAGTGTTTCATGGTCGGCGCGCAGCCGGGCCAGGATCGAACGGCAGAGTTCAAGCTGCTGTTCCATCGTGCGGAGGTCGGCCTGGTAGTCGGCCACCGGTGTGTCGCTGCGATTCGTGTTCTCGGCGTCGGCACGCAGTTCCCCGGCGATCACGGCCAGCGTGGCCAGCGGGGTGCCGATCTCGTGCGCCACGGCGGCGGCCTGGTCATTGAGCGCCTCCACGCGCGCCTCGCGCAGCAGCAGCTCGCGCGCCTCGTTCAGTTGCGCGTCGCGCTGGCGCAGCGCGTTGGACAGCCGCGCCACGAAGAACGCGATCATCACCGCACTGGCCACAAAGTTGAGCCACATCCCGGCCAGGTGATAGTTCACCGCGTTGTCGGGGTTGTGCAGATCGAGCGGTATGTACTCGAGCAGCAGCATCGAATAGCAGGCCAGCGCGTACGCCGCGAGCGTCACCACCAGCCGCCACGGCAGGATGGCCGAGGCAATCGCCAGTCCGGGCAGGTAGAACGACACGAATGGATTGGTCGCGCCGCCCGTGTAGAACAAGATGGCCGACAGCGCGGTCAGGTCGACCATCATCTGCACCATCAGCTCGGCGTCGGACGGCGCCGTGCCGTGGCGCGTGTGCCAGTGCAGGCGCGCCACGGTGAACACGTTGAACACGGTCTGGACGGCGAACAGGAACAGCAGCGGCTTGTAGGGCAGGGCGATGCCGGCCAGCGACTCGCATGACACCAGCAGCAAGGCCTGGCCCGCCAGCAGCGCCCAGCGCAGCCAGCTAAGGCGGCGCAGGCTCACCAGGCTGTGACGCTGCGGCGCCGTGCCGATGGGCGGGGCGACGGAGGGCGGTAGGGTGGACATGACGATCGGGGGATGCATGGCGCGAGTGTAGCAATGCCGCGGATCGGCGCTTGCAACGTGCGACACAGTGCCGCATTCTGAACGGCGGGCGGCGCTGCCAGACTGCGAGGTTCAGATCGCGGCAAGACACGCGGGGTGCTGCGTGATCTAATGACCGCCCTCAACACCCAATTCGTGCTGAATCGTGGAGATGTTCCCTATGCAAGCCAAGTTCCGCGCGGCCCGCGCCGCATCGATCGCAACCCTCGCCCTGGCCGGTCTGCTGGCCAGCGCCCAGGCCATGGCGCAAGTCGACGTCAGCGACGCCTGGGTGCGCGGCACCGTGCCGGCGCAGACCGCGTCTGGCGCGTTCATGACGCTGCACGCGCATCAGGACGCCAAGCTGGTCGGCGTGTCGTCGCCGGTGGGCACCGCCGAACTGCATGAAATGAAGATGGAAAACAACGTCATGCGGATGCGCCAGATTCCCTCGCTGGATCTGCCGAAGATGCAGGACGTGCAACTGAAGCCGGGCGGCTATCACGTGATGCTGATGGGCCTGAAGCAGCAGCTCAAGGCGGGCGACACGGTGCCCATCACGCTGAAGTTCGAGCAGAACGGCAAGGTGGTCGAGCAGCAGGTGAGCGCGCAGGTTCGCGACATGACCGCTTCCGCGCAGGGTGGCGGCCACGGCGATCACAAGCACTGAAGCAGCGATGCGCTGATTTCCGGTGCTGATCCGGGTACGTTGAGCGTCGGCACCGGACCCCGTCAGGGGTCATCGGACGGGGTGGTCAGCCGCGCAGGCTGATCGCGTCGGAGCTTTCCGCTTCCGGCGCGACCGCTTGCAATACCCGTTCGCGTAGCCAGGTCAGTCCCGGGTCCGCGTCGGCCTTCGCCGGCCAGATCATGCAGAACGCGAAGCCGGGGATCGTGAACGGCGCCTCGAAGATCGCCAGACGGTCGTCTGCCAGCGCTTCCAGCGAGCGGCGCGCGGTGGTCAGGACCATGTTGGTGCCAAGGATCAGGCCGGGCGCCACGCTCCAGTGCGGCACGGTGCAGGCGATCTTGCGTCGCCCGCCCAGTCGGGTCACGGCCGCGTCGATGGCGTCCCCGCGCTCGGTGGCTGCGGTCACCAGCACGTGCGAGCGCGCCAGATAGGCCACGTGATCTAGCCGGCCCGTATCGCGAACCGTTGCGGCGTCCACGGCACATGCAAAATCGTCGTCGAACAGCACCGCGGTGCGCACGCCTTCCGGCTCGAATGCGAAGGCGCCGAATGCCAGGTCGATCTGGCCATCCGCTACCTGAGCGGTCATCGTTTCCAGACTGCCCTGCGTGACGGTGAGGTCAATATTGGGCGCGGCCTTGCGCACCGTGCGCAGCAGGCGCGGCAACACCACCAGCGAACCATAGTCGGACATCGCCAGCTTGAACGTCCGCCGGGCCGTGGCGGGCTGGAAGCCACCGGGCCCCAGCAGGATGCGGACCTGCGCGAGCGCCTCGGCCAGTGGCGCGGCCAGTTCGTGGGCGCGCGCGGTCAGCACCAGGCCGCCCTGGCCACGTACCAGCAGGGGATCGTCGAGCAACTGGCGCAGCCGCGCCAGCGAGTGGCTCACGGCGGGTTGACTGAGCTGCAGGCGCAGTGCGGCGCGCGAAATATGGCGTTCCGCAAGCAGCGCTTCCAGCACCACCAGAAGGTTGAGGTCGATTCCACGAAGGCTATTCATGCCGCGAATGTTAAACCGAACTTGGGGTGTTTGGGCATTCGCTGCTCTAAAAATTCAATCTGGAGCAACGGCGTCCTGGGGGACGTCGTCCTGCCGCTGCCGAAGGCAGGTTGGACACAGGCAATGTTGGCCCGCCACGATCTTGCGCGACGGCAGCAGCGGCAGGCTGGCGCACCAGCATTCGGGCAGCCCGGCCACGTAGCCACAGACGAACGCGGCGCCGCAACGGCTGCAATGTTCGACCGGGCGCAACTGGCCTGTCTGGATCGTCGACGGATCGGTCATCGTATGCCACTCATCCGGATTGCAATGTGGTCGCGGGTTTCTTGTAAAATCGGCGCCTGCCGTGGCCGGATGGCGCACCCGGGGGGATCCCCGTGACGCGCTGCTTCCCAGACGGCTATTGCCGCAACGCCGGCCTCGCGCGTCCTTTGCCTGTCCGGCGGACGATTAGTCATGATACCTGCTCCACATCACACGGAATGTCCAAAGCCATGAACGCTGACAATCCTGAGCCTGCTACCAAGTCGGTTGCGGCCATCGCTCCCTCCCTCAAGGCTGAAATCCTTGCCGAGGCGCTGCCTTATATCCGGAAGTTCCACGGCAAGACCATCGTGGTCAAGTACGGTGGCAACGCGATGACGGAAGAGAAACTCAAGCACGGTTTCGCGCGCGACGTGATCCTGCTGAAGCTCGTCGGCATGAACCCGGTGGTTGTGCACGGCGGTGGCCCGCAGATCGACGAGGCGCTCAAGAAGGTCGGCAAGGTCGGCACGTTCATCCAGGGGATGCGCGTGACCGACGAAGAGACGATGGAAGTGGTCGAATGGGTGCTCGGCGGCGAAGTCCAGCAGGACATCGTCATGCTGATCAACCAGTACGGCGGCCAGGCCGTGGGCCTGACCGGCAAGGACGGCGGGCTGATCCGCGCCAAGCGTCTGCAGATGCCGGACCGCGAGAACCCGGGCACCTTCATCGACATCGGCTACGTGGGTGATATCGAGGCGATCAACCCGGCCGTGGTGAAGGCGCTGCAGGACGATGCCTTCATCCCCGTGATCTCGCCGATCGGTTTCTCCGACGATGGCCAGGCCTACAACATCAACGCCGATGTGGTGGCTGGCAAGATGGCCGAGATCCTCAAGGCCGAGAAGCTCGTCATGATGACGAACATCCCGGGCGTGATGGACAAGAAGGGCAACCTGCTGACCGACCTGTCCGCGCGCGAGATTGAGGAACTGTTCGCCGACGGCACGATCTCGGGCGGCATGCTGCCGAAGATCTCGTCGGCGCTCGACGCGGCCAAGAGTGGTGTGCACTCGGTGCACATCATCGACGGCCGCATCGAACACTCGCTGCTGCTCGAAATCCTGACCGAACAGGCCTTCGGCACGATGATCCGCTCGCACTGAGCGCGTCATAGGGGAATCCGCCGCGTGCGGGTTCCCGCCTCTTCCTCCATTTCCAGATACCCGCGTGTTCATTCGTCAGCCCACCCAGCGTCGCGGCGTAGAACGCGCTCGCCTGCATTCCTCCCACCGGCCGCGGCGCCATCTGGTCCGCGGCGTGGCCGGCAACACGTCTGGCGACACCGTCTGGCTGTTCGATCTCGACAACACGCTGCACGATGCCTCGCACGCCATCTTTCCGGCGATCAACCGACTGATGACGGCCTACGTGGCGCGTGTGCTCGGCTGCGACGACGCTACGGCCAGCCGGGTGCGCGTCGACTACTGGCAGCGCTACGGCGCCACGCTGCTCGGCATGGTCCGCCACCATCAGGTCGATCCGGCGGACTTCCTGCGCGCCGCGCATGATTTCCCCGAGCTGGCGGACATGGTGCGCGTGCGACGAGGTCTGGTGGCCGCACTGCGCCAGTTGCCGGGGCGGAAGATCCTGGTCACGAACGCACCGCGCAACTACGCGCGCAGCGTGATGGCGATCGCTGGCATCGATCGATGTTTCGAGCGGGTCGTGGCCATCGAGGACATGTGGGTGCACGGACACCTGCGTCCGAAACCGGACCGCCGCATGATGCTGCGATTGCTGGCGCAGATCGGCGTGGCGCCGCACCGGGCGGTACTGGTGGAAGACACGCTGTCGCACCTCAAGCACTATGCGGGGTCGGGTATCCGCAGGGCCTGGGTGACCGGCTACCTGCGCACGATCGCGCCGTCACGGCCGCACGTGGTGGTGCCGGCTCAGGACGCCAGCGTGCCCGGCGCGGCGCGTGACGCGGTCACTCGCTCGACGCTGGCTGCCGAAGACCGCCAGCGCGTGGCGCATCTGGCGCAGGAACGGTCGGTGACGCTGGTGGCGGCCGAGAGCCAGGACCCCACCCGTGCGGCAACCACGCCACAGTCGCAGCCCGATCATTTGCCGCGTATGCGGGCACGCGTGACGAATCGGCCCGGCTATGTGGACATAAAAGTACAATCGATGCATCAACTCCTACGACGAATGTGGAGAACCGGGTCATGACTCAAACCATTTCAAGCCAGGCAGAGGCGGACACGCCCGCTGGCCACTCGCCGGAAGCGGCGCCCGCGCGCAAGCGTCCGCGCCCGGGTGAACGCCGTATCCAGATCCTCCAGACGCTGGCAGGGATGCTCGAACACCCGCGCGGGGAAAAGATCACCACCGCGGCGCTGGCTGCGAAGCTCTCGGTATCCGAGGCCGCGCTGTACCGGCACTTTGCCAGCAAGGCGCAGATGTTCGAAGGCCTGATCGGCTTCATCGAGCAGACCGTCTTCGGCCTGATCAACCAGATCACCACGCAGGAAGAGCATGGGCTGCGCCAGGCGCAGGCGATCGTGCGCATGCTGCTGTCGTTCGCCGAGAAGAACCCCGGCATGACGCGTGTGCTGACTGGCGAGGCGCTCGTCGGCGAACACGAGCGCTTGCAGGAGCGCATCAACCAGATGATCGACCGTATCGAGGCGTCGCTGCGTCAGTGTCTGAAGGTGGCCGTCAGTCAGGCGGCGTTTCCGCCCGATGCCGATATTCCGTTGCGCGTGGCGCTGATCACGGCGGCCGTGCAGGGGCACTGGCATCGCTTCGTGAAGAGCGGTTTCCGCAAGGCGCCGACCGAGAATATCGATGCGCAACTGCGCATCCTGCTGGGCTGATCCGAACAGGAGCAGGCACAAAAAACGGTTTGCACTATAATGTGCGGGTCGCGCCGATTTGATGACTGGCTTGCGGGCGCGCGGCGATGGGAAGGGAAGTCTTCCGGTTGCCAATATAAATGCGGCTAAAGAGGTTGGGTCGGTGCCTCGCGGAAGATTCATGCATGGCACCGGCACGCGGGACACCGCGAACGCCCGACTTGGCTGCGAAGCATCACACGCACTGCCAGTCGGGTTTTTTTATGCCTGCCTCACTCGCGGGCCCCGCTCATGACCGATGTCGCTCCTCCCGCTGGTGTGCTCGACGTGCCGACCGATTCCGTCGGTGTCGTTACGCCCCAGCGCATGCATTTTTCGGAGCCGCTGCAGCTCCGCAACGGCAGCCAGATCGCCGACTACGACCTGATGGTCGAAACCTACGGCACGCTGAACGCCGCGCGGACCAATGCCGTGCTGGTCTGTCACGCGCTCAACGCCTCGCACCACGTCGCCGGCATCGCCGCGGACAATCCGCGCGATATCGGCTGGTGGGACAACATGGTGGGCCCCGGCAAGCCGCTCGACACCAACCGCTTCTTCGTGATCGGCGTGAACAACCTCGGCTCGTGCTTCGGATCGACCGGGCCGATGAGCACCAATCCGTCGACCGGGGCGCCGTATGGCGCGTTGTTCCCGGTGGTGACGGTGGAAGACTGGGTCAACGCGCAGGCGCGCGTGGCCGACATATTCGGCATTCAACAGTTCGCCGCCGTGATGGGCGGCAGCCTGGGCGGCATGCAGGCGCTGGCCTGGAGCCTGATGTATCCGGAGCGGCTGCGCCACTGCATCGTGGTGGCTTCCACGCCGAAACTGTCCGCGCAGAACATCGCGTTCAACGAGGTCGCGCGCAGTTCCATCCTGTCGGACCCGGATTTCCACGGCGGCAACTACTACGCGCACAACGTCAAGCCGAAGCGCGGCCTGCGCGTGGCGCGGATGATCGGCCATATCACCTATCTGTCCGACGAGGACATGGCCGAGAAATTCGGCCGCTCGCTGAAGGCCGAGGACATCCGCTTCTCGTTTGACGTCGAGTTCCAGGTGGAAAGCTACCTGCGTTACCAGGGCGACAAATTCGCCGAGTACTTCGACGCGAATACCTACCTGCTGATCACGCGCGCGCTCGACTACTTCGATCCGGCGCTGGCGCACGGTGGCGACCTGACGCGCGCCATGGCGCAGACGCAGGCCGGCTTCCTGGTCGTCAGTTTCACCACGGACTGGCGCTTTGCGCCGAACCGCAGCCGCGAGATCGTCAAGGCGCTGCTCGACAACAAGCGACCGGTGTCGTACGCGGAGATCGACGCTCCGCACGGCCACGATGCCTTCCTGCTCGACGACGCCCGCTATCACAACCTGATGCGCGCCTACTACGACCGCATCGCAGAGGAGATCGGCGCATGAACGCGGCTTCCAATCCGAATATCCTCGCGCTGCGTCCGGACTTCCGCGCTATCGCGCGCTGGATCGAACCGAACTCCACCGTGCTCGACGCCGGCTGCGGCGACGGCAGCCTGCTGCGCGTGCTGCAGGACGAACTGGACGTTCAGGCCTACGGCATCGAGATCCGCGATGAAGAGGTACTGGCTTGCGCCCAGAAGGGGGTGCATGTCATCCAGCAGAACCTGGAAGGGGGGCTGGCGCTGTTCGAGGACCAGAGCTTTGACACGGTGATCCTGTCCCAGACGCTGCAGACCATCCACAACACGGCCCAGGTGCTGCGCGACACCCTGCGCGTGGGCCGCGAGTGCATCGTCTCGTTCCCGAACTTCGGCTACTGGCCGCACCGGCTGTCGGTGTTTCGTGGCCGGATGCCGGTGTCCGAGTCGCTGCCGTACCAGTGGTACAACACGCCGAACGTGCGTGTGCTGACGATCAGCGATTTCGAGGCGCTGGCGCCCAAGGTGGGCCTGCGCGTGCTCGACCGCGTGGTGATGCATGAGGGTGTGACGGTGAACTGGGGCGTCAACTGGCGCGGCAGCCTGGCGGTGTACCGAGTCTGCGCGGTCTGATGGGGTATCGGTCCGATGAGTCGATAGCTTGACGCAAGCCTCTGGCAGGCATACCGTACGTGAGTTACCGAACGATCGTACTATTTCCTGCCATGACGCAAGCGCCCCTGCATCCACTCGATCAAGCACTGAAGCTCGAACCCGCTGGCGAACATCGCTATGTGGGCCATACCAGCCAGGCTTACTGGAACATGATCGGCCCGTTCGGCGGAGCCACCGCGGCCGTGATGCTGCAGGCCGCCCTGGTGCACCCAGAGCGCCTGGGCGACCCGATTGCGCTCACCGTCAACTTTGCGGGGCCGATTGGGGAGGGTGACTTCGAGGTCGAGGCGCGGCCGTCGCGCACCAATCGCTCGACCCAGCACTGGCATCTGGAACTGCGTCAGAACGGCGAGGTGACGACCACCGGCAGCGCCGTGTTTGCCGTGCGTCGCCAAACCTGGAATTCGGGCGAGGCCGTGATGCCGCAGGTGCCCGCCGCCGAATCGCTGCCGGTCATGAGCGGTTTCGCGCCGGTGAAGTGGCTGGGCAGCTATGACATTCGGGCAGTCCGCGGCGCCAAGCCGACCACGGCCCCCGGGACCGAGAACCCCGACAGCCTGTCCCAGTTCTGGATTCGGGACGAACCGGCACGCACGCCCGACTATGCGTCGATGGCGGCATGGTGCGACGCGTTCTATCCGCGCATCTTCCTCAAGCGCGCGGGCTTCGTGCCGGCGGGCACGGTATCCCTGACCACATATTTCCATGCCGATGCCGCCACGCTGGCGGCAGTTGGCGACAGCCATGTGCTGGGCTGCGCGCAGGCGCGCGTGTTCCGCCAGGGCTTCTTCGACCAGAGCGCGGAGATCTGGAGCGCGAGCGGCGAGTTGCTCGCTACCTCGCACCAGATCGTCTACTACAAGGAATAAGTTACGCCGGGCGCGGCACCGCAGGTTCTGCCGGTTCCCGCGCCTGCGCTTCGTAGCGGTGGACGGTGTTGCGCATGGCCCAGAGCAGCGCAACGCCGGGCACGGCCGCGATGACGGTGCCAAGGTAGAACGGCGCCCATCCCCAGGCTTCGACCATGTAGCCGGAGGTCGGCCCCACGTAGACGCGTCCGATCGACGCCAGCGCAGATAGCAGCGCGTACTGGGTGGCCGAGAATGACCGGTTGCACAGCGTCATCAGCAGCGCCACGAAGGCCGCGGTGCCCATGCCGCCGCAGAGGTTTTCGACGGCGATCGTCGCACCCATCGTCCACAGGTGCGGCGGCGTGACGGACAGGATCCAGTAGCCCAGATTCGACACGCCCTGCAGGATGCCGAACAGCATCAGCGAACGGTACAGGCCCAGGCGCACCATCAGCGAACCGCCGAACAGCGCGCCGATGATCGTCGCGGCCAGCCCCAGCGTCTTGTTGACGATGCCGACCTCGCCCGGATCGAAGCCCAGGCCGCGAATCAGGAACGTGGTCGACAGGCTGCCCGCGAAGGCGTCGCCGAGCTTGTACAGCACGATCAGCAGCAGCAGCCACCACGCGCCCTGGCGGCCAAAGAAATCGCGCAGCGGACCGACTACCGCTTCTTCCAGCGAGCGCGGCGCGCGCGCCGGGACGTCCGGCTCCGGCGCCCAGATCAGCGTGACCAGCCCAACGCTCATCAGCGCCGCCATCAGCAGGTACATGTGTGGCCACCCCAGCACGCGATCGGCCAGATAGAGCGCCAGCCCACCCGACACCAGCATCGCCAGCCGGTAGCCGAGCACCTTGACCGCCGCGCCGGCGCCGCGCTCGGACGGGCGTAGCACGTCGGTGCTGTAGGCATCGAACACGATGTCCTGCGAAGCCGACAGGAAGGCGACCAGTGTGGCCAGCGCGGCCAGCGCCCACAGTGCCTCGTGGGGTGGGCAAAACGCCATCGCCGCGATGCTGCCCACCAGCCCGAGCTGCGTGACCAGCAGCCAACCGCGCCGACGGCCCAGTAGCGGCGGCGTGAAGCGGTCCATCAGCGGAGCCCAGAGGAACTTGAAGATATAGGCCTGGCCGACCAGCGAGAAAAAGCCGATCGTCTTGATGTCCAGCCCTTCGACCGTCATCCACGCCTGCAGCGTGCCCGAGGTCAGCGCCAGGGGGAGTCCGGAGGCAAAACCGAGCGTCAGCATGGCCCCGATGCGGCGATTGCGGAAGATGTCGAGATAGTCTTGAAAAGTCATGATGGCGAGGACGGCGCGCGGCTGGCTGTGTATTATTGCATCACCAATTCCGCGCCCCCGAACAAGTCGAAATTTTCTACCCAGCGAGCCCTGCCTTGAACCCGAACGTGTCCGACACATCGTGCCGGTTGCGCCAGCAGGCCGTGGCCGCAGCCTTCGTACTGGCTGCCGCGCTGGGCGCCGCGCATCCGCTTCCCGCGCGGGCGCAGGGAGTTGCCGTGGTTTCCGCGCCCGACGATGGCGTGCGGGTTGATCGCCGCTATTCGAAGGTGCGGGACATCGTGCCGATGGAGGTGATCGACCAGCAGGCGGCGCGCGAGTACGAACAGGTCAAGCAGGAAGCGATCGCCAAGCACACGCTGGTCGACGAAGACGATCCGCAGGTGAAGCGCCTGCGCGAGATCGGCATCCGGCTGCTGCCGCAGACCGTGCTCTGGAATCCGCGCGCCGGGCGCTGGGCCTGGGAAATCAACCTGATCCGGTCCAAGCAGGTCAACGCCTTCTGCATGCCGGGTGGCAAGATGGCCGTCTATTCCGGCCTGCTCGATGAGCTCAATCTGACCGACGACGAAGTGGCCATGGTCATGGGCCACGAGATCTCGCACGCATTGGAAGAACACGCCCGCCAGCGCGCGGCGCAGGCCGAGATCTCGAACCTGGGCGCAAACGTGGTGTCGCAACTGACCGGCTTCGGCAACCTTGGCAATATGGATATCGGCTCCAATGCCAAGATGCTGTCGCTGCGCTTTTCGCGTCAGGAAGAGACCGAAGCCGACCTGATCGGCATGGATATCGCCGCGCGCGCCGGGTATGACCCCCGCGCGGCCATCACGCTTTGGCAGAAGATGGGCGCAGTGCTCAAGGCCGGCGACGAGTTCACCTCGACCCATCCGTCCGGCCGCAGCCGGATCGCCGTGCTTCAGGCGCATATGAATGAAGTGCTGCCGCTCTATGCCAAGGCCATGAATATGCCGATGGAAAAGCTGCCGCCTTACAAGGCCAATATGGCTGACCTGCACGACGCGCCGGTCGACGCGGGTGACGAGGATCTCCAGCATCCGCTGAAAAAGTAGCGGCGGTGGCCCGGACGGGCGAAAAAAAACCGGCTCAGATCGAGCCGGTTTTTCTTTTGAAGCGGGCGAGACCTCAGGCAACGAGCCCCGTGGCTTCGTCGGCGCCGATATGGACGTTCATGCATTGCACGGCCGCACCGGCCGCACCCTTGCCGAGGTTGTCCAGGCGCGCCACCAGGTTCAGGCGTTCTTCGTTGCCGAAGACGAACAGGTCCACGCGGTTGGTGTCGTTGTTCGCCTGGACGTCGAAGAAGCCGTTGTCCAGATTGGCGTCGCTGTTGAACGGATGGACGCGCACGAACTGCTCGCCTTCATAGTGCTTGCGGTAGATGTCGAGGATGGCTTCCGCATCGGCCTTGCGCGACAGCAGCCCCGGATACACCGGCACCGTCACGGCCAGACCCTTCAGGAAGTTGCCGACGATCGGGTTGAAGATCGGCGCCTGCGACAGGCCGGTCTGCACACGCATTTCCGGCAGGTGCTTGTGCGCCAGACCCAGCGCGTACGGACGCGGGCTCATCAGCTTCGGATTTCCGCCGGCTTCGAACTCCGCGATCATCGACTTGCCGCCGCCGCTGTAACCGGTCAGCGAGAACGCCGAAGCCGGATAGTCGGCAGGCATCAGGCCGGCTTCCACCAGCGGACGCACGGCCAGCACGAACGCGCTGGCGTGGCAGCCCGGCACGGCGATGCGCTTGCTGCTGCGCACCTTCTCGCGCTGGCCACGGGTCAGTTCCGGCAGGCCGTAGGCCCAGTTGTCAGCCGTGCGGAACGCCGTGCTGGCGTCGATCACGCAGGTGTCGGGGTTGGTCACCAGCGACACGGCCTCGCGCGAGGCCACGTCCGGCAGGCACAGGAAAGAGACGTCCGAGGCGTTCAGGAATCGTGCTCGCTCCTGCGGGTCCTTGCGCTTGTCATCGGCAATGCGCAGCAGTTCCACATCGGTGCGACCCGAGAGATAGTCAAGCAGCCGGAGACCGGTGGTGCCTTCCTGACCATCGACGAACACTTTGAAAACCATGGCGGACTCACTCTGAAAAATGCGAAAAGTCTCGCGTCCTTGGGGGCGGAGAACCAGCATTGTAGCGAGGTTGGGTGTCTGGTGCAGGGTTTACGCGAGAGCGGCGGCCGCAGCCATCCGATCAGGCTGCTGAAGCTGCTGGACCGTCACCCGAACCTGTTCGATGAGACGCGCGCCATCTGAAGGCGGACGGCACCCCCGGCGTTGCGCCGGGGGATGCGCACATCACAACGGAAAATCGTAATCGATCGACAGCGGGGCGTGGTCGCTGAACTTCTCGTCCTTGTAGATCGACGTAGCCTTGGCGGTAGCCGCGATTTTCGCCGTGGTCAGGTGGTAATCGATGCGCCACCCCACGTTCTTCGCGTACGCCTGACCGCGGTTGCTCCACCATGTGTACTGTTCGGGGCGCGGGTCCAGCTGGCGGAATACGTCGACATAGCCGTGGTTGTCGAACAGTTCGCCGATCCAGGCGCGCTCTTCGGGCAGGAAACCGGAGTTTTTCAGGTTGCCCTTCCAGTTCTTGATGTCGATTTCCTTGTGGGCGATGTTCACGTCACCGCACAGCACGATCTCGCGGCCGCTGGCTTTCAGCTCCAGCAGGTGCGGCAGGAAGGCTTCCATAAAGCGGAACTTGGCCTGCTGGCGCTCCTCCGAGCTTGAGCCGGAAGGCACGTAGACCGAGATCACGGCGAGGTGCGGATACTGCACTTCGACGTAGCGACCCTCAGCATCGAACTCCGTATTGCCGAAGCCGATGATCACGCGCTCCGGCTTGTGGCGGGTATAGAGGCCCACGCCGCTGTAGCCTTTTTTCTCGGCATAGTGGAAGTAGCCGTGATAGCCGTGTGGCGCCAGGAACGCCTCGGTCATGTCGGCTTCCTGGGCCTTGAGTTCCTGAACGCAGACCATGTCCGCTTCCTGCTTGCCCATCCACTCGAAGAAGCCTTTCTTGGAGGCGGAGCGGATGCCGTTGAGGTTGGCGCTGATAATCCGTAACATCTCGGGAAATTTTGAATTCAGAGAGAAAAGATGACGCAGCAGACGACGCCGGACGACCTTAGCCAGTCCTTCATCCGCTTTGCACTGGACGCGGGCGTGCTGTCCTTCGGCGAGTTCGTGACCAAGGCTGGCCGCAAGTCGCCGTACTTCTTCAACGCCGGTTTGTTCAACCAGGGCGCGATGCTGGGCCAGGTGGCGCAATTCTACGCGAAGACCCTGCTGGAATCGGGCGTGCAGTTCGACGTGCTGTTCGGGCCGGCCTACAAGGGCATCACCCTGGCCTCCGCCACGGCGGTGGCGCTGGCCGGTATGGGGCGTGACGTCGGCTTCTCCTACAACCGCAAGGAAGCGAAGGACCATGGCGAAGGCGGCACACTGGTCGGCGCCAAGCTTCAGGGCAAGGTCGTGATCATTGACGACGTGATCTCCGCCGGTACCTCGGTGCGCGAGTCGATGCAACTGATTCGCGCCGCGGGCGCCGAGCCTGCCGCCGTGCTGATCGCGCTGGACCGCATGGAAAAGAGCGGCACGGCCGACAACATCGGCACGCATTCGGCGGTGCAGGATGTGCAGCGCGAGTACGGCATTCCGGTGATCGCGATCGCCACGCTCAAGGACCTGCTGGCGTATCTGGATGCGTCGAAAGACCCGTCGCTCGGGAACTCCCGGGAGGCTGTGGCAGCCTATCGTCAGAAGTACGGCGTCTGACAACGAACACGGCCCCGGATGGGGCCGTTTCTTTTTGGGAGCATGGCGTGGCGGTCAAGCGGCGAAACAAGGAAGCGATCCAAAGGGAAATCGGCGAACAGGGTGGTCCGCCGCAGGATTCATCGTCACCGGCCACACCGGAGCGGGCGAAACGCGGCGCCAGTGCGCGTGGCTCGGTGCTCAGCGAGCATTGCGGCCAGCCGGTCGAGCCCGGTGACGGGCCGCCGCACGAGGCCTACGCGATCCGCGCGCTGGTGCTGCAGGGCGGTGGCGCGCTTGGTTCCTATCAGGCCGGCGTCTACCAGGGGCTGGCCGAAGGGGGCATCCATCCCAACTGGATCGCGGGCATCTCGATCGGCGCGCTCAACGCGGCCGTTATCGCCGGCAATCCTCCCGAGACCCGCGTGGCGCAACTGCGCGCGTTCTGGGAATACATCTGTGCCCAGCCGTGGTTGCCCGGGCTGCCGCTGGAGATGCTTAGCGACTCCGCGCCGACATGGCCCGAGCCGATGCGAATCTGGTTCGACAGCTTCAACGCCGCGCGTGCGATCGTGGAGGGACAACGCGGCTTCTTCTCGCCGCGCGCGGTGACCGACCTCTGGGCGCATTTCGAAGATCCCACGCGGGTCAGCTACTACGACACCGCGCCCTTGAAATCCACGCTCGAGCGGTTCGCCGATTTCGACCGGATCAATCATCCGAAGGGGATGCGCGTGTCGGTGGGCGCCGTCAACGTCCACACGGGCAACTTCGCCTACTTCGACAACACGCGCACCACGCTGCGTCCCGAGCATTTCATGGCGTCGGGCGCGCTGCCGCCGGGATTCCCGGCGATCGAGATCGATGGCGAGTACTACTGGGACGGCGGGCTCGTATCGAACACGCCCTTGCAAGAGGTGCTGACCGCCCAGCCGCGACGCGATGCGCTGATTTTCCAGGTGGACCTGTGGAGCGCCCGTGGCGGGCTGCCGCACAATCTGCAGGACGTGGTCGAGCGCCAGAAAGATATCCAGTACTCCAGCCGCACGCGGGCCATCACCGACTACATGCGCGAGCAGCAGAACTATCGCCGGATGCTTGGCGAAGTGCTGGCGCTGGTGCCGCAGTCAAAGCGCAACGACCCGTGGTATCAGCGGGCAGCGGACCATGCCTGCGACGCACGGCGCAACGTGATTCAACTGATCTATCGTGACAAGTCGTTCGAGGGCAGCGCGAAGGATTACCAGTTCGGCGTGCTGACGATGCACGAGCATTGGGCCAGCGGCCTCGAGGACATTCGCGAAACGCTCAAGCACCCGAAGTGGCTGGCCATGCCGGGGCCGGACCACCCGTTCGTTACCCACGACGTGCATCGCGGCAACGGCGGCAACGACTGATCCGGGCGCCTATTCCACGGTCGCTTATTCCACGGCCACCTTTGCCAGCTCGGGTTTGGGCGGCGGATAGCTTGGCTTGAGTTTGTGGAACACGTCCGCAAGGATCTCCGCGACCATCAGGTTGCGGTGGCTTTTCGAGTCGGCGGGCACGATGTACCAGGGGCACGCCGGCGTGGCTGTGGCGGCAATTGCGGCCTCGTAGCTCTGCTGGTACTCCTTCCAGTACTTGCGCTCTGCCAGATCCTGCATGTCGAACTTCCAGTGCTTCTGCGGATCGGCGATGCGGTCTTCGAGTCGCCGCTTCTGCTCGGCTTTCGAAATGTGCAGGAAGCACTTGATGATCGTCGTCCCGGTCTCCGTCAACATCTCCTCGAACGCGCGGATCTGGCGGAAGCGGCGCTCGCATTCCTCGTCGTCGATCCAGCCATGCACGCGCGTGATCAGCACGTCTTCATAGTGGCTGCGGTTGAAGATGGCGATCTCGCCCTGGCGTGGTACCTGCAGGTGCACGCGCCACAGATAGTCGCGCGCCAGTTCCTCTGCCGTAGGGGCCTTGAAGCTGGCGACACGCACGCCTAGTGGGTCGAAATTCCGGAAGACCGAGCGCACGGTGCCGTCCTTGCCGCTGGTGTCCATGCCCTGCAGGATGAACAACAGCTTGCGGCGGTGCTCGGCGTAGAAAATGTCCTGCTCCGCATCGAGTCGTGCCGACAGGTCGGCAACATGCGCAACGTCAGCGTCCTTTTCCCCCAGGGAGAACGGCTTGCTCTCCGGGTCGAAGGCGGCAAGCTTGAACCCCTTGCCCGAGGTGATGCAGAAATCGTCCAGCTTCATTGGTGCTCCCGAAGACGGGGCCGGGCCGGCCCCGTGTGTCTGCGAGCCTCAATGGTCAGGCAGGCAGCGTGGAGAGGTCAATAGTGCCTTCGAACACGGTCGTCGCGGGGCCCGTCATCTGCACGGGCTGGCCAGCGCCTTGCCACGCGATGGTCAGGTCGCCGCCGTGGGTGTGCACCTTGACCGGAGAGTCCAGCAAGCCGCGGCGGATGCCAGCCACCACGGCCGCGCAGGCGCCCGTGCCGCACGCCAGCGTTTCGCCCGCGCCGCGTTCGAACACGCGCAGCCGCACCGTATTGCGGTCGACGATCTGCATGAATCCGGCATTGACCCGGTTCGGGAACGACTTGTGGTGCTCGATGACCGGGCCGTCCTGAAGCACCGGGAATTGCTCTACGTCGTCCACGATCTGCACCGCGTGCGGATTGCCCATCGACACGGGCGAGATCCACTCGGTGCGGCCGTTGACTTCGAGACCATAGAGCGTGTCCTGGGCTTCGGCGCGCGTCGGCAGGCCGTCGGCGATGAATGGCACGCGGGCGGGCGTGAGTTCGGGCTCACCCATGTCCACGGTCACCTGACCGTCGTCCTGCAGCTTCAGCGTGATGACGCCGTTCATGACTTCCACGCGGACCGACTGCTTGTCGGTCATGCCACGATCCGTGACGAAGCGGACGAAGCAACGGGCGCCGTTGCCGCAGTGTTCGACTTCGCCGCCGTCCGCGTTGACGATCCGGTAGCGGAAATCCACATCGTCGCGCGAGGATTTTTCAACGATCAGGATCTGGTCGGCGCCGATGCCGAAATGGCGATTCGCCAGCGCGCGCCATTGCGCGTCGGTCAGGTCGAGCTTCTGGTGAATGCCGTCCAGCACGATGAAATCGTTGCCGGCGCCGTGCATCTTGGTGAACTGGAGTTTCATGTCCGGAATTGTAATCAGTAGATGTCAGGTTCGCCGGGCGGGCGGTGCTTGAAGCGTTTGTGCACCCAGTAGTAGTCGGGCACGCGCGGACGGATGGCATCCTCGAAGAACGCGTTCATGCGCCGTGTGTCGTCGGTGACGCTTTCGCCGGGGTAGTCGTCCCAAGGCGGCAGGATGTGCAGTACATACCCCTTGTAGTCTGGCAACTGCTCGGTGTAGATGGGTACGACCTTGGCGCCCGCAAGCCGGGCCAGCCGGGAGACCGATGTCAGGGTCAGCGCCTCCACGCCGAAGAACGGCACGAACTCGGAGTCGCGCTCGCCGAAGTCCATGTCGGAGATCAGCTGCAGGGCCTCGCCTTTCTTCAGCACGCGGAGGATGTTGCGCACGCTGTCGTTGCGCGAAATCATGTTGGCGCCAAAGCGGCCGCGCGCGACCTTCAGGAAGTCATCGAACAGCGCGTTCTTCTGCACCGTGTAGAGCGAGGCGCCCGAACGGCCCACGGTGTCGCGCAGGTGCATCGTCAGGCGAATCGCACCAGCTTCCAGGCCGGACAGGTGCAGTGTCACCAGGATATGGGGCGAGCCGTCGAGCGAGGGCAGGTTGCCCTGGTCGTTGATCTGCACCAGCTGGCGCATCTTTTTCTCGTTGCATGTCCAGAAGATGCCGCCCTCGGCAAAGCTGCGGAAGACCTTGCGGTAGGTCTCGCGCGACATCGCCTCGATTTCCGCATCGGTCTTGTCCGGGAAGCACAGCCGAAGGTTGGCCCGCACCACTTCGCGGCGCGGATTTGGGATCATGAACAGAATGCTGCCCAGCGCCTCGCCGAAGCGGGCCACGAACGGGTAGGGGAGTTTGCCCAGCACCGTCAGCAGACCGATGCCGAGCCACGTGAAGATCCGGCTCATTGAATGTTGTTGTTGGTAGTGGCCTGTGTAGTGGCACGTGTAGTGGCCTGTGTGGTGGCGAACGTGTCCGGCGGCAATTCCGTGCCGGTCGGACACTTGTAGCGGTTATACCCCCACAGGTACTGGGTCGGGTCGATAGTGATCAAGTCTTCGATAGCTGCATTGATTACGGCCGACGCCGCAGCGGGATCTTCGGGCAGCATCCCGCCATCGTTCAGGATGCGCAGGTGGCCGCGATAGCCTGCGCCCTTCGGCAGGCGTTCGGCATAGACCATCACCACCGGGGCCTTCGTCAGTTGCTGCAACCGGTGCACCAGCGTCATCGAATAGGCTGGCTTGCCGAAGAAAGGCGCCCAGGTGCCCTCGCCGCCGCTTGGCACCTGATCAGGCAGGATGCCGACAGCTTCGCCGCGCTTCAGGGCCTTGACCAGCATCCGCACGCCGCGTGGATTGGCCGGGGCCATCGCCATGTTGGGCCGGCTGCGCATCCGTTCGACGAACTCGCGCAGCCAAGCCTGGTGCGGCGGCTTGAACATCGCGGTGACGCGGCGCAGGCGCGCGTACGACTGGGGCAGCACCTCGAAGCAGCCCAGATGCGGCGTCAGGACGATCACGCCATTGCCGGCCGCCTCCAGGCGCGCCAGTTCTGGCCAGAGATGATCGTCGAAGTTGTCCGTGCGGACCGTGATGGATTTGCGGCTCCAGAAGTACGGCATTTCCATGATCAGCCGGCCCGAATGGCGCGCGGCTTCCGCCAGCATGGCGTCGGATACATCCGGATAGGCGTGGCGGAAGTTCTCCTCCAGTCTGCGTCCATAGCGGCCTGGCAGCCGCGCCGCCAGCAGTCCCAGGGCGCCGCCGATCGCGTGGAGCGCGCGCAGTGGTAAGCGGGAAATCAGCCAGAAAATAAATGTCATGACGCCGTCAGGGCTAAATTCGGCAGCGCGCCGGCCGAGAATAACAATATCGGGTTCGCGTCGGCCGCCGCCTGTGGCATACCCAACATGGCACGCTGCAGCGAGGCCGGCAGGCGCGTATAATAGCCTGCATCGCCGAGTTAACTGACAACTTGCGGGGCGATGCCGCTCTACCCGAGGGGCTTGAAAATACCGCTAAAGCGTCGCCGCATCGTTTCCCGAGGCTGGCACGCAATAGCCAACTTGGAGAAACCAGATCGTGTCGAACGATTTCCTCTTTACTTCGGAATCTGTCTCCGAAGGCCATCCCGATAAAGTAGCCGACCAGATTTCGGATGCTGTCCTGGACGCGATCCTTGCCCAGGACAAGTACGCCCGCGTGGCGGCCGAGACGCTTTGCAATACGGGACTTGTCGTGCTGGCGGGTGAAATCACCACGACCGCCAACGTCGACTACATCCAGGTCGCGCGCGAAACCATCAAGCGCATCGGTTACGACAACACCGAGTACGGCATCGACTACAAGGGCTGCGCCGTGCTGGTGGCCTACGACAAGCAATCGCCCGACATCGCCCAGGGCGTCGACCGCGCGTCGGACGACTACCTGAACCAGGGCGCTGGCGACCAGGGCCTGATGTTCGGCTATGCCTGCGACGAAACGCCGGAACTGATGCCGTTCCCGATCTACTACTCGCACCGCCTGGTGGAGCGCCAGTCGCTGCTGCGCCGTGACGGCCGCCTGCCCTGGCTGCGTCCCGACGCCAAGTCGCAGGTGACCGTGCGCTACGTGGACGGCCGTCCGCACAGCGTGGATACCGTGGTCCTGTCGACCCAGCACGCGCCGGACATCTCGCAGGCCCAGATCCGTGAAGCCGTGATCGAAGAGATCATCAAGCCGGTGCTGCCGGCCGAGATGCTCAAGGAAACCAAGTACCTGGTGAACCCGACCGGCCGTTTCGTGATCGGTGGCCCGCAAGGCGATTGCGGCCTGACCGGCCGCAAGATCATCGTCGATACCTATGGTGGCGCTTCGCCGCACGGTGGCGGTGCGTTCTCGGGCAAGGATCCGTCGAAGGTGGACCGTTCGGCCGCCTACGCCGCCCGCTACGTGGCCAAGAACGTCGTGGCCGCCGGCCTGGCGCGCCAGTGCCAGGTGCAGGTCAGCTACGCGATCGGCGTGGCCCGCCCGATCAACGTGACCGTGTACACCGAAGGCACCGGCAAGATCTCCGACGAGAAGATCGCCGCGCTGGTTCAGGAGCATTTCGACCTGCGCCCGAAGGGCATCGTCCAGATGCTGGACCTGCTGCGTCCGATCTACGAGAAGACCGCCGCCTATGGCCACTTCGGCCGCGAGGAGCCGGAGTTCTCGTGGGAAGCCACTGACAAGGCCGCGATTCTGCGCGCTGCCGCCGGCCTGTAAGCGCCTGCTGCTGCGTCCGGGCGTTCTGCCGGATCAAGACCCCGCCGGTCCTTCGGGAGCGCGCGGGGTTTTTTGTTGATCTTGCTGCACAAGACCTCGGGCGCAGTAGGGGTAAAATCCGGTCCAATCCGAACTTAATGGAATGGCTATGTCTCTGGATCTGATCCGTACTCAGCCCTACACCGACTGGTCGCCCGAAGTCTCGCCGGAGACGCAGGCGACTCTGCGCCGTGAACTGGAACAAGGCGCCGTGCTGTATTTCCCGAACCTGCATTTCCGATTTGCGCCGGGAGAAGAGCGTTTTCTCGATAGCCGCTACTCGGACGGCAAGTCGAAGAACATCAACCTGCGTGCCAACGAAGGTGCCGTGCGCGGCGCGGCGGGTACCCAGCAGGACCTGACCGATCTCTACAACCTGATCCGCCGGTACGCCGAATCGACCGAGTCGCTGATTCACGCGCTGTTCCCCGAGTATGGGCCGCACATGACGCGCGCGGGTACCTCGCTGCGGCCGAGCGAGATCGCCGGACGCCCGGTGAGCTGGCGCAAGGACGACACGCGCCTGCACGTCGATGCGTTCCCTTCGAATCCGCTGCTTGGCAAGCGCCTGCTGCGTGTGTTTCACAACATCGATCCGGAGGCACCCCGCGTCTGGCGCGTGGGCGAGCCATTCGCCGATTTCGCGGGGCGCTTCGTGCCGAAGACCCACGGGATGTGGCCCGGTCAATCCTGGCTGATGAAGACGCTGCACATCACCAAGCGCGCACGCAGCGAGTACGACCATCGCATGCTGCAGTTGCATGATCTGGCCAAGGCCGATCTCGACTACCAGAAGTCGGTGCCGCAACAGGAATTCCAGTTCCCGCCAGGTTCGACCTGGATCGTGTTCAGCGACCAGCTTCTCCATGCGGCCATGCGCGGCAAGGCCATGATGGAACAGACCATCTACCTGGACCCCGCCGCCATTGGTGACCGCACGCACTCGCCCGAGGCTGTGTTGTCGAAGATGCTGGGCAAGCCGATGCTGGCGGCTTGAAGGCGGGAAATACGCCCGTTCCCGTAGCGCGGGAGCGGGGCGTTGTCAGCGCAGCAGCAGCTTCAACATCGACTCGAACCGCTTGCCATAGGGCGGCTTGAGCAGCCCGGCGCCATTAAGGCCGGCCTGATGGAAGATCGGCTTGAGCTTCGAGAACGTCTCGAAGCCGGCCTTGCCGTGATAGACGCCCATGCCGCTCGGGCCGACGCCGCCAAATGGCAGGTCGTCCTGGGCGATATGGAATAGCGTGTCGTTGACGGTCACGCCGCCGGCTACGGTCTGGCGCATCACACGGTCCACCACATCCCCCGATTTGTCGAACACATAAAGCGCCAGCGGGCGCGGGCGCGCGTTCACGAAGCCGATCGCGTCCTCGATGCTGCGATACGTCACCACGGGCAGTACCGGCCCGAAGATTTCCTCCTGCATCGCCATCACGTTGTCCGGCACATCCGTCAGCAGCACAGGTGGCAGCCGGCGCGCGGCGGCGTCCGGCGTGGCGTCGGTCAGTGGCACCGCGTGCGCCCCCGCCGCAGTGGCGGCGGCGATCATCGATACCAGCCGGTCGAAGTGACGCGGGCTGATGATGCTGGTGTAGTCGGGGTTGCGCGCGATATCGGGATAAAGCCGGCTGGCGCAGCGGCGAGCCGCCTCCGCGAAGCGGTCGCGTTGGTCGGCTTGCACCAGCACGTAGTCGGGCGCGATGCAGGTCTGGCCCGCGTTCAGCAGCTTGCCCACCAGAATCCGCTCCACGGCCCGCTCGAAATCCGCGTGCGGCCCGATGATCGCGGGTGACTTGCCGCCCAGTTCCAGCGTGACCGGTGTGAGGTTCGCCGCAGCGGCCCGCATCACATGGTGGCCGACATTGGTCGAGCCCGTGAACAGCAGGTGGTCGAACGGCAGGGTGCTGAAGGCGGCGGCCACTTCGGCGTCGCCGTTGATCACGGCCACCTCGTCGGGCGCGAAGGCCGCCTGCACCAGTTGCGCGAACAACGCGGAGAAGCGCGGCGTGTACTCCGACAGCTTGACCATTGCGCGATTGCCGGCCGCCAGCGCGCCGGTCAGCGGTCCGATGGTCAGGTACAGCGGGTAGTTCCACGGCACCACGATGCCGACCACGCCAAGCGGCTGCGGCATCAGGCGCGAGCGGCCAGGCTTGAACCAGAGGCCGGTGCTGGCGCGGCGCACGCGCATCCAGCGCTTGCCGTGCCGCAATGCGTCATCGATCCCGGCCACGCTCGGGAACACTTCCAGCAGCGCGGTCTCCTGATGTGGACGGTTGGTGAAGTCCGCGCTGATGGCTGCGGCGATGGCGTCATGATTGGCCTGCACGAGCCTGCGCAAGCGGCGCAGCCGGTCGGCCCGCACATCCCATGGTGGTGTCTGGTCGTGCCGCGAGGCTGCGCGCATTGCATCAAACAAGGACGACATGGCGGGCACTTCTCTCATTGGCGGTCTCCTTCTGGGACACGGTTTGGTTCCGGGGCGGGGCGGCAGCCCGCAGGCCATCGGCCACCATAAGCCAGCCGCGCGGTTATCGCAATGGAGGGCGACTACCAAACACCGCGCGGCGACCGGGTTGGGAGAAGTGGCATCGCCGCGCTTCACGACCCCCCGCGCCAGCGCCTACACTGGATTCTCGCGACACGCGTCCGCTGGGGACTGGCAGTACGGACACCGACACGCGAGGAGACAGATGGAAGCGACCTTTGACTATCTCGTCGTGGGCGCCGGCTCAGCCGGCTGCGCGCTGGCCGGGCGGCTGGCCGACAGTGGCAACGACAGTATCGCGCTGCTCGAGGCAGGCGGCCACGATCACCATGTGCTGGTACGCACACCCGCCGCGGGCGCTGCGTTCCTGCCACGGGCCGGCTCGCGCAACGTCGGATACCGGACCGTTCCGCAGGAAGGGCTGGACGGCAGGCGAGTCAGCCAGCCGGCTGGACGCGGCCTCGGCGGCTCGTCCTTGATCTCCGCCATGATCTACACGCGCGGCCGCCCGGCCGACTACGACGCCTGGGCCGATGCCGGCTGCGACGGCTGGTCGTGGGACGACGTGCTGCCGTATTTCCGCCGCGCCGAGTGCAACGAGCGTCTGGCCGGCGAGGACGACGATCCGCTTCACGGTGGCACTGGGCCGCTGCACGTCAGCGACCTGCGCTCGCCGAACCCGTTCGCGCACCATTTCATCGACGCAGCACAGCGCGCCGGCATCGTACGCAACGGCGACTTCAACGGCGACGAGCAGGAAGGCGTGGGCTGGTATCAGGTGACCCAGCACAATGGCGAGCGATGGAATGCCGCGCGCGCCTATCTGCACGGCGGCAACGCCCGCAACCGGACCAGCAACGGCGGACGCAGCCACCTGCACGTGCTGACAGGGGTGCAGGTGCTGCGCGTGCTGTTCGAGCGCAGGCGTGCGGTGGGCGTCGTGGCGTGGCGCGACGGCAAGGAACTGGAAATCCGCGCGCGGCGGGAGGTGATCCTTGCCGCAGGCGCGTTCGGGTCTCCGCAATTGCTGATGGCCTCCGGCGTGGGGCCGATGATGCATCTGCGCGAGTTTGGCGTTCCGGTGGTCCACGATCTGCCTGGCGTTGGCGCCAATCTGCAGGATCACGTGGATGTCGCGGTGCAAAGACGCGTGCGTGCGTCCGAGCTGTTCGGCATTTCGCTGGGTAGCGCCTTCCGGCTGATTGGCGAAAGCCTGCGCTATCGGCGCGGGCGATCGGGCATGCTGACATCGAACCTGGCCGAAGCAGGCGCCTTCGTGCGCAGCCGCCCCGGGCTGGCCGAGCCCGACCTGCAATTGAGTTTCGTGGTGGGGCTCGTCGACGATGAGACGCGCCGCCTGCGCCTGGGGCATGGCTACGCGTGCCATGCCAGTGTGCTGCGCCCGCGCAGCCGTGGCGTGGTGCGGCTGGCGTCGCCGGACTCGCGCAAGGCGCCGCTGATCGATCCGCATTATCTGTCGGACCCGCAGGACATGGACGGCCTGCTCGACGGGTTGCGTATCGCGCGACGTATCCTGGCGCAGGCGCCGCTTGCGGCATTCGGCGGGCAGGATCTGCGGCTGGGCCAACTGCGTGACGATGGCGGCAATGACGAAGCCGCGCGGGCCTGGATTCGCGCGCACGCGCAATCGGCCTGTCAGCCGGTGGGCACCTGCCGCATGGGCATGGACCCGCTGGCGGTGGTGGACCCTCAACTGCGCGTGCGCGGCATCGAGGGCCTGCGGGTGGTGGATGCATCGATCATGCCGACGCTGATAGGTGGTGACGCAAACGCGCCGGCGATCATGATCGGCGAGCGTGCCCACGACCTGATTCGCTACGCGCCGCATGTGACGTTGCGGATTCTCGAAACCGTGGCGGCCGATTGACGCAGGCCGCCGCGTTGGCGGCGTACCGGGTGACCTCCGTGGACGGCGTACTCAGACGCTCATCCTGAACTGGCCCACCATCTCGCGCAGCTTGCTGGCTTGTTCGTCAAGCGACTGCGCGGCGGCGGCGGCTTCTTCGACCAGTGCCGCGTTCTGCTGCGTGACCTGGTCCATCTGGCCCACTGCGTGTCCCACCTGCTCGATGCCGGTGCTCTGCTCCCGCGAGGCCGCAGAGATCTCCGTGATGATGTCCGACACACGCCTCACGGCTTGCTGGATCTCCGTCATCGTGCTTCCCACGCCATGCGCCTGCTCGGAGCCGGCACGCACGGTTTCCGCCGAGGCTTCGATCAGATCCTTGATTTCCTTGGCCGCGCTGGAAGAGCGTTGCGCGAGGCTGCGCACTTCGCCCGCCACCACGGCGAATCCGCGGCCCTGTTCCCCCGCGCGTGCGGCTTCCACGGCGGCATTGAGCGCGAGGATGTTGGTCTGGAACGCAATGCCCTCGATCATGTTCGTGATCTCGGCGATGCGCCCGGAACTGGTGCTGATCGCGCCCATCGTCTCCACCATCTGGTTGACCGCCTGGTTGCCTTGATCTGCCACCTGCGCGGCGTTGCTGGCCAGCGACGATGCCTGCTGGGCGTTGTCGGCGTTCTGGCGGACAGTCGTGCTCAATTGCTCCATGCTCGAGGCGGTCTCCTCGAGCGAGGCCGCCTGTTGTTCCGTGCGCGAGGACAGGTCGGTGTTCCCGGCGGCAATCTGCGCGGCCGCGACGCCGACAGAATCGGTCGATCGACGTACGTCGCGCAACGTACCCGCCACGCGCTCGAGCAGCGTGTTGAACGATTGCGCGGTAAGGCCGATTTCGTCGAGCCGGTCCACGGCGGCACGATGATCGAGGTCGAGCGTGCGGCTGACGTATTCGAGCGAGCCCTGGATCTGCGCCAGGCTGCCTCGGATCCGCCGGAACAGCATCAGCGCCATGATGGCCGTGAGGGCGACGGTAATGACGATCACGCTCAGGGAAATGCTGACAGACCGTGCATGTTGGGCCTTGTTGTTCTCCACGGCGATCCCGCCCTGCTTGGTGTTGTACTCGAGGTGCTCGGCCACCGTTTTACGCAGCGCCAGGGAGGCCTTGAACAGCTCGCCGGCCGTCAGCATCTGCTTCGCGCCGGCATAGTCGCCGGTACGGGAGCGCTCGAAGAAGGCCGGGATCTGGTCGCGATAGTGTTTGACCGCGGCGCGATCGGCCGCAAGCATTGCGCGGTCCGTTTCGTCCGAGATGTCATCGCGCTCGTACTTGTCGATCATCCTGTCAAAGCGCTTGCTGGCCTCGTCGAATTGTTGCTCGATCTCGGCCAGACCCTTGGCGTCCTCGCTGAGGCCGTGGCGATACAACTCGATACGCATTGCGGCGACCGATTCGGCGACGGTATTCAGGTCATGGACGCTGCCGAGCGTGTTGTCGTTGAAGTACTCGAGGCGTTTCTCCGATTCGCCCATCTGCCAGATGCCGCCGATGCCGACAAAGAGCAGCGCGAGCAGTGCAATGGAGAGCGTAAGTAACAGACGTTTGCTGATAGTCATGGGGCTATTCGACGCACGCCGCAAGGCAAGCGTCGTCCGTTGGGTGACTTGGATTTCGCAGCGGGCCGACTGCCCGTCACCTCAACGTTTACGGAGTGCACGCATCCCCATGAAGATGAGTGAATTGCGGCACATCAACTTTCGTGCGATCTCTCCACACGGTCTGTCGTTGCTTTTCGGTGGCCTCAGGCGGGCCAGGCGCGTGCCGCGATGCGCGCCAGCGTGCTGGCGTCGGCGTCGAGCGTGCCGAACACGCGGCCGTGTTGGCGGCCAAGCCGGCTTGCGACGAACAGCGCCGCCGATTCGGCATTGCCGTGCGCGATCATCAGCGCGGCCTGTGCCGTCAGCACCAGTCCTTGCGCAAAACGTCGCGCGCTGGTTTCGAGCTGTTCAGCGGGCCCTCGCAGCATTGCCTGCAGCGACGCCAGCTCCGCGCGCACGGCGGCGTCACCATTCGACAGCCGCGCCAGATCCTGCAGGATGCGCGCGCCATCGCCGGGGTCACGCTGGAGTGCGCGCAGGACATCCAGGCACATGATGTTGCCCGAGCCTTCCCAGATCGAGTTGACCGGCGCTTCGCGATACAGCCGCGCCATCGGGCCGTCCTCCACGTAGCCGTTGCCGCCCCAGACCTCCATCGTCTCGCCGGTGGCCTCCAGCGCGCGCTTGCAGATCCAGAATTTGGCCGCCGGGGTCATCACGCGTTTCCAGGCGGCGGCCAGCGGATCGTCGTCGGCATGTTCGAAGGCATGTGCCAGCGCCATCATCATCAGTGTGGCGGCCTCGGATTCGAGCGTCAGGTCGGCCAGCACGTTGCGCATCAGCGGCTGGTCCGCCAGCAGCCTGCCGAACGCCATGCGGTGCCGTGCATGGTGGAGCGCCTGCACCAGACCGGCTCGCAGCAGCGCCGCGCTGCCGATCACGCAGTCGAGTCGCGTGTTGGTGGCCATCTCGATGATTGTGGGGATGCCCCGGCCTTCCTCGCCAATCAGGATACCGGTGGTGCCGCGGAACTCGACTTCGCTGCTCGAGTTGGAGCGGTTGCCGAGCTTGTCCTTGAGCCGCTGGATCAGGATCGGATTCTTGCTGCCGTCGTCGCGGAAGCGCGGCACGAAGAAGCACGAGAGCGGCCCGTCGGCCGCGCCCATGCGGGCGACCACCAGATGCGCGTCGCACATCGGCGCCGAGAAAAACCACTTGTGGCCTGTCAGCGCATATTCCGCGCCCCGGCCGTCGCCGCGCACGGGCAGCGCCACCGTGGTGTTGGCGCGCACGTCTGAGCCGCCCTGTTTCTCGGTCATGCCCATGCCGATCATCACGGCGGTCTTGCCGCGCCACGGCAGGTCGCGCGCATCGTGTTCGGTGGCGTAGAGGCGCGGTTCGAGATCACAGAACAACGCGGGTTCCTTGCGCAGGACCGGAATACTTGCGAGCGTCATCGTGGTGGGACACAGCGAGCCAGATTCAACCTGGGCCTGCAGGAAGTAGCCCACCGTGCGCGCGGCCCAGACGCCGGGGCGTGGCTGGGCGAAGGGCATGGCCTGGAGTTGCTGGCTGCGCAGCAGCGCCAGCAGGTTGTGCCACGACGGGTGGAACTCCACCTGGTCGATCCGCTCGCCAGTGCGGCTGTGCGTATGCAGTTCGGGGGTAAATCGGTTGGCGTCCGCGGCCCATGCCTGCACCTCCGGATCGCCCAGCCGCGCGCCGAATGCGGCGAGCGTATCCGCGTGCCACGCGCCGCCCAGGCGATCCAGCGCGGCACGCAGGCCGGGGTCCGATTCGAACAGGTTGTAGTGCGCCAGATCGGGCACCTGGTTGAACACCGTATGGGTTTGCGCACTGCCGGCATCGGGAAAGGATGTGGCGTCCATGGCATCTCCTGCGTGCGGAATTCGATCGAGGGGGCAGCCTGATGCGGTTCATGGTACGGCAACAACGGCGCGCGCAACACTGCCGAATCCCGCCACAAGACCGGCCAGCCTGCTTGCATCCGCCGTTATCGTGCACCGCAACATATCGATTCCGATACTGTGATGCATGACAGATGCAACCGATCTTTGGCTGGCGTCAGGCAGGGGCTTGTGCTTAAATTCACCCCGTTGGATGAAACAGGGGTGCCGTTCGGATGGGCCGGGCGGCTGAGAGAGTCCCTTCGAACCCGATCCGGCTAGTACCGGCGTGGGAAGTTTCAAATAGAACCGAATTGCTCTAGTCCCGCGGATTTCCACATTGATCCGCACAAACGGGACACCGCCGCCGGCCATGCCTCGCGACGGACCTCACAGGGCTCCTGGTTTCGTCCATCCCCGCATGAGAGAGGACGATACCCATGGCCCGTACTGCCCCCGCTGCTTCGTTTGAATCGCTCGAAAGCGATCTCGACCAGAAATTCGCCTACCCGGCTTCCAGCAAGACCTATATCACCGGCAGCCGGCCGGACATCCGCGTGCCGCTGCGCACGATCCTGCAGACCGCCACGCGCACCGAGAAGGGCGAGATGGCGAACCCGCCGATTCCCGTCTATGACACCTCGGGACCGTACAGCGATCCGGACGTGCATATCGACCTGAAGGCCGGCCTGCCGCCCGTCCGCGCCAAGTGGATCGAAGAGCGCAACGACACCGAGGTGCTGACTGGCCTGTCGTCGGAGTACGGCCTGGCACGCGCCAATGACCCCGCCACGGCACACCTGCGCTTCGCGCAACTGACGAACCCGCGCCGCGCCAAGGCCGGCGCGAACGTGTCGCAGATGCACTACGCACGCAAGGGCATCATCACGCCCGAAATGGAATACGTGGCGCTGCGCGAATCGCTGAACCTGCAGGCGCTCTACGACAAGCCCGAGTACAAGGCGCTGCTGCGACAGCATCCGGGCAACGCCCTGGGCGCCGCTCTGCCGCTGCGTCCGGAAGACATGACGCCGGAATTCGTGCGCCGCGAAGTGGCCGCCGGCCGCGCCATCATTCCGGCCAACATCAACCACACGGAACTGGAGCCGATGGCGATCGGCCGCAACTTCCGCGTCAAGATCAACGGCAACCTGGGCAATTCGGCGGTGACGTCGTCGCTGGCCGAGGAAGTGGAAAAGATGGTGTGGTCGATCCGCTGGGGCGCCGACACCATCATGGATCTGTCCACCGGCAAGCACATCCACGAAACGCGCGAGTGGATCCTGCGCAACTCGCCGGTGCCCATCGGCACGGTGCCCATCTACCAGGCGCTGGACAAGACCGGCGGTATCGCCGAGGACCTGACCTGGGAGATGTTCCGCGACACGCTGATCGAGCAGGCAGAGCAGGGCGTGGACTACTTCACGATCCACGCCGGCGTGCTGCTGCGCTACGTGCCGATGACGGCCGACCGCGTGACCGGCATCGTCTCGCGCGGTGGTTCGATCATGGCCAAGTGGTGCCTGGCGCACCACAAGGAAAATTTCCTGTACACGCACTTCGACGAGATCTGCGAAATCATGAAGGCGTACGACGTGTCGTTCAGCCTGGGTGATGGTCTGCGTCCGGGCTGTATCGCCGATTCGAACGATGACGCCCAGTTCGGCGAACTGCGCACGCTTGGCGAACTGACCGCCAAGGCGTGGGAGCACGACGTGCAGGTGATGATCGAAGGCCCGGGCCACGTGCCGCTGCAGCGCATCCAGGCCAACATGGACGAAGAGCTCAAGCACTGCTACGAAGCGCCGTTCTACACGCTGGGACCGCTGGTCACCGACATCGCGCCGGGCTACGACCACATCACCAGCGGCATTGGCGCCGCCAACATCGGCTGGATGGGCACCGCGATGCTGTGCTACGTCACGCCGAAGGAGCACCTGGGCCTGCCGGACAAGGAAGACGTGCGCGAGGGCATCATCACGTACAAGATCGCCGCGCACGCCGCCGACCTGGCCAAGGGCTGGCCCGGCGCGCAGCTCCGCGACAACGCGCTGTCCAAGGCGCGCTTCGAGTTCCGCTGGGAAGACCAGTTCAACCTCGGTCTCGATCCCGAGCGCGCGCGTTCGTTCCACGACGCCACGCTGCCGGCCGAAGGCGCCAAGATCGCCCACTTCTGCTCGATGTGCGGGCCGAAGTTCTGCTCGATGAAGATCACGCAGGAAGTGCGCGACTACGCGGCATCGCTGCCGGAAGCCGAACGCGGAATGCAGGAGAAGTCGATTGAGTTCGTGAAGACGGGCTCGAAGATCTACTCGTAAGCCGCTATCTGCGCCGACGTGCAGACGGGTGCGGCCCTTGTGGCCGCGCCCGGCAGTATCCGCAGTACCCGTAGCACCTGAGTCCCGCGCGCGGCGCCCCCACGCGGCGCGGCGGTATTCACCCAACCGGAGGCCGGACGGCACATACCTTTCTCATGCCGCCGGCAAACAATCTCATGACAGCAGTACAGTCCTTCGATGTCGCCATCCTCGGTGCCGGCCTGGCCGGGCGGTTATCCGCCTGGCAGCTCGTGCGTGCCGGCGCCCGCGTGGCGCTGATCGAGCGTGGCGGACCCGACGGCAGCGGCTCGGCCGCGCATGTGGCGGCGGCCATGCTGGCGCCGCTGGCGGAATCGGCGATTGCCGAGCGCCGCATCGTCGATCTCGGCATGACCAGCGTCGATCTCTGGCGTACCTGGATCGGCGAATTGCCAGAGCCCGTGTTCTTCCAGGAGGACGGCACGCTGGTGGTCTGGCACGCGCGTGACCGCAGCGAGGTGTCGCTGTTCACGGGGCGTATGCGTGCCGTGGCGCCGCCCGATCTGGTGCAGCAACGCCTGCGCGCGCTCGACGGCGAAGGCGTAGGCCAGATCGAGCCGGCCTTGGCGGGGCGCTTTCCGCAAGGCCTGCTGCTGCAGGGTGAAGGGCAGCTCGACAACCGAGGCGCGATGCACGCGCTGCTGAACTGCGCCGTGACCGAGGGCTTGCACTGCGTCTGGGAGGCCGGTGACATCGATGCCGACGCCTTGCCCGCGCTGGGTATTCGCGCTGGCGTGGTGCTCGACTGCCGCGGCCTGGGCGCGCGCGCCGCATGGACCAATGCGTCCGCGGGCGGCGAGACCGCGCTGCCGGGCCTGCGCGGCCTGCGCGGCGAAGTTGTGCGCGTCCACGCGCCGGATGTGAAGCTGCATCGCCCGGTGCGACTGCTGCATCCGCGCTACCCGATCTATATCGCTCCGAAGCCGAACGATCTCTACGTGATCGGCGCCACGGAACTCGAAAGCGAGGACGAATCGCCAATGAGCGTGCGTTCCGCGCTCGAACTGCTCTCGGCCGCGCATTCGCTGCATCCAGCGTTCGGCGAGGCGCGCGTGCTCGAACTCAATGTCCAGCGGCGGCCAACCCGCCCCGACCATCTGCCGGCGATTCGCGTCGACCAGCAGGCACGCGTCGTGCGAGTCAACGGACTCTATCGACATGGCTGGCTGATCGCGCCGGCCGTGACGGAGGCTGCGTGTGCCGTCGTGCGCGCGATGCTCGGCGGTGACCCCGCCGCGCACGCGGTGCCAGCCGCGTTGCGCTGGCCCGGCATGATCGAAGCCGTGCAGGAGCGTGGCACCGCGATGCTATCGGCTAGGGCCGGGGCCGGCAGCGGCCTGCTGCACTAATCAGACAGACACCATGGAAATCCTGCTCAATGGCCGACCGACCGAGTTGCCCGAAGCCGCCACGCTGGCGGACGCGGTGACGGCGGCGGCCATCGCGCCGCCGTTCGCCGCCGCGGTGAACGGCCAGTTCGTCCCGCGCACCCGCCATGCGGCCACGCTGTTGGCCGCGGGCGACCAGATCGATCTCGTGCAACCCGTGACGGGAGGCTAAGTCCCTTATGACATTCGAACCAACTGAAACCCTGCGCGATCCGTTCGTGCTGTACGGGGAATCGTTCGCGTCGCGCCTGCTGCTCGGCACGGCACGCTACCCGTCCCCCGCCACGCTGCAGGCGGCCGTGGAAGCCTCGCGTCCGGCCATGATCACGGTGGCGCTGCGCCGTCAGACCGCCGTGGGCAGCGGTGATGGCCAGACGCTCGGCGGCGAGACCTTCTGGCAGATGCTGCGCACGCTGGGCGTGCCGGTGCTGCCCAATACCGCCGGCTGCTTCACGGCGCAGGAAGTGATCACCACGGCGATGATGGCCCGCGAGGTATTCGAGACCGACTGGATCAAGCTGGAACTGATCGGCGACGACTACACGCTGCAGCCCGACACGCTCAACATGCCTGCCGTGGCCGAGACGCTGGTCAAGGAAGGCTTCAAGGTGCTGCCGTACTGCACCGAGGACCTCGTGCTGTGTCGCCGCCTGCTAGACGTCGGTTGCCAGGCGCTGATGCCGTGGGCTGCCCCGATCGGCACAGGCCGTGGCGCGGTGAACCCGCACGCGATGCGCACGCTGCGCGACCGTCTGCCCGACACCCCGCTGATCGTCGATGCCGGCCTCGGCCTGCCGTCGCATGCGGCGCAGGTGCTGGAGTGGGGCTACGACGGTGTGCTGCTCAATACGGCCGTGGCCCAGTCCGCGTATCCGGTGAACATGGCGCGCGCGTTCGCGCTGGCCGTGGAAGCCGGGCGCACCGCCTACCTGGCCGGCCCGATGCCCGAGCGCGAGGTGGCCCAGGCCAGCACGCCTGTGGTGGGGATGCCGTTCTGGCACGCCGAAGGCGCGGAGGACCGCGCATGACACGTCAGGGTGTTGCCGCGGCCATCGACGCCGCGCTGTTCGATGACTTGATGGCGCGTTACGCCGCGATGTTTGGCCGTGACGAAACGCCATGGCGCATCTGGTCGGCGGCGAATGCTCCCGCCGCGCTCGATCGCCATGACGTGGTGCTGTCCGATGGCGAGGCCACGGGGGATCTGATCGATCGCGTGGTGGCCGCCGATGCTGTGCTGATCGAATCGGAGCGCGAAGGCGGCCGCTGGATCGACACCGTGCGCTCGCCGATGGGTACCTGGGTGCTCGACGTGCGGGCCGACGACGACACGCCGCATTCGGCCGCGTTCGTGGCCGTGCTGCGCGCCGCGTTGTCGCTGCACTTTCCGGCGCACGACGCCCTGTGCATTGCCCGCGCCTGGCTGCCGGGCGCCACGGCCTGGCCGAACGATTTCGCGCGCTTTCCGCAGGTGCGACATGCGGCGCTGGTGCCGCCGGGCCAGACCGCGCAGCCCTTCGCGCCTTGTCCGCCGGATCTCGGTCTCTATGCCGTGATGCCGAGCGCGGCGTGGATCGAGACGCTCGTGCCGCTGGCCGTGCCGACCGTGCAGCTGCGCTTCAAGTCTGGCGATGCCGACGCGGTGAAGCATGAAGTGGCACGCGCCGCGAAGGCCGCCAAGGGTTCGCAGTCGCGCCTGTTCATCAACGATCACTGGCGTGTGGCGATCGATCACCACGCAGCTTGCGGTGGCGACAGCGGCATCTACGGGATTCATCTCGGGCAGGAGGATCTGGACGACGCCGACCTCGACGCGATCCGCGCGTCGGGCCTGCGCCTCGGGGTGTCCACGCACGGCTATGCGGAAATGCTGCGCGTGGCCGCGATCTCGCCGAGCTACCTCGCGCTTGGCGCGATCTTCCCGACCACCACCAAGGTCATGCCAACCCAGCCGCAGGGCATGGGCCGCTTCCAGTCCTACGTGGCGTTAATGCAGCCTGTGATCCCGTCGCTGGTCGGCATCGGCGGGGTGAACGCAGGCAACATGGGGGAAGTGCTTGCGGTGGGCGTCGGCAGCGCTGCCGTGGTGCGTGCGATCACGGAAGCCAGCGATGTGCCGGCGGCGGTGGCGGGGCTCAACGCCTTGTTTGCCTGATCCGGACGTAGACTTTGGGCGCTGACCGGCCAGCCCGGCTGGTGGCGCCCGGCAATTGCGCATATCCTCTTTCGCTCACCATTAAAGGACTGAGGTTCCGCACTACGGAACGGAACCCTGCAGAGAGGAAACAGCAGTGAACGAGATCATCCCCGCCGCACCGGGCACCCCCGATAAGCCTTACTTCGGCATTGACATTCCGTTGATGCGCCTGCTGGGCCTGCAGCCCGTGCATATGGAAGAGGGTCTGTGCCGCACGCGTCTGCCGGCCAATCCAAACGTGGTGAACAGCCGGGGCGATGTGCATGGCGGCACCCTGATGGCGGTGCTCGACTTCACGCTGAGCGGTGCGGCACGGTCTCATGCCCCGCTGGAGACCGGCGTCATCACGATCGACATGTCCACGCATTTCCTGTCCGCCGCACGCGGCGAGCTGACGTTCGAGGCGCGCATCATGCGTCGTGGCGCCAAGATCGCGTTCTGCGAAGGTGAGGCACGCGACGCGACGGGCACGCTCTGCTGCGTGGCCCGTGCATCGTTCAAGCTCGTGAAGCTGGTCGGCGGCGATTAATCTTTCGGACCGTCCGCCGGACGGTACACCGCTTCAAATCGCGCGCGCTCGGTGATGCCATAGTCGCCGGGCGCGTATTGCATCAGCCAGTCGCCCGGCTTGCCGGTCAGCACATCGCCGCCGGTCGAACGCGCAATCGCGAATGCGTGCGTCATCTCCTTGGCCAGCACCGGCACCGGCTTGTTGCGATAGGGGCCGGACTCGCCATGGGCGTTCGGCCCCACCGCCACATACCGTGGGTCGAAGCGCCCGCGCGAAACCACCCAGCGATCGCCGGTGGCGCCGGTCACGATCGCGTCGCCCGGCTGATAGCGGTTTGGGCCCTCGCGGCTGATCAGTTCTCCCGGCTCGGTGGCAAAGGCCACCTGCACCGTTTCATCCTTGACGTACCAGTTGGCGGCGCGGTCTTCGCGCAGGTCGATGTTGGTCAGTGTCTGCATGGTTTTCGCGATGCTCGCGATCAGCCCAGCGCGCGCGGCGCGAAGCTGTGATTGAGGGGGCCGTTGCCGTCGCCAAGGCGCAGCCGGGCGCCCGAGCGGATGGCTTGCGCGACGAAGTCGAGCGCGGCGGCGACCGCATCGGGCAGCGCATCGCCCCGGGCGAGCTGCGCCGCGATGGCGGCGGCCAGCGTGCAGCCGGTGCCGTGCAGGTTCGGCGTATCGACGCGCGGATGGGTGTAGACGCGCACGGTGCCGTCGGCCAGCATCAGCAGGTCGTCCAGGCCCAGGCTGCCGGGCCCGTCATCTTCCAGATGGCCGCCCTTGAGCAGCACCGCCTTGCAACCGAGCGCAAGCAGGTCTGCTGCGGCCGCCTCCATTTCGGCGCGGCGCGTGATGCGGCGGCCCAGCAGGTATGACGCCTCAGGCAGGTTCGGCGTGACCAGCATCGCGCGCGGAAACAGCAGTTTCACCATCGCCTGGCTGGTCGCGTCGTCGGACAGCGTGGCGCCCGAGGTCGAAATCATCACCGGGTCCACCACAAGCTTGCGGATGCCATGCCGATCCACCGCCCCGGCCACGGCCTCGACGATCGCGGCCGTTCCCAGCATGCCGGTCTTGGCCGCGTCCACGCCGATGTCGCTGGCCACGGCGTCGATCTGCGCGGCCACCATCTCGGCAGGTATGGCGTGGACGCCGGTCACGCCGAGCGTGTTCTGAGCCGTGATCGCGGTGATCGCGCTCATGCCGAAACATCCCAGTGCCGCGAACGTCTTCAGATCGGCCTGGATACCGGCCCCGCCTCCGGAGTCGGATCCGGCGATGGTCAGGGTGCGGGGTGGCGTGGGGAGCATGTGCAAGGTGAGGAGAGACGGAGAAAGACCGGAAAAATGTGCCTGTTCACGCCGCAAGGCGCGGACAGGCACGCTACAATACCGCCACTCCGAGGAGCGTTGCAACGGATGGCCTCGCCTTCCGCCAGGCTCGGAATGTTTCAACGGCGCTCGCAGTTCCGTGGTTCGCACGGACGCGAGTCGACCTGTCCGCCCGCCATGCCAAGTGCTGGCGCGGCCATCGGCACCCCATCGGGGCTGCCGTCATCTTGTCGCCCTCCCGTTTCTTGCGTGACCACTTCAACTACGGAGTGACGTATGAACGCAGTGACCGACCTGAAGCAAGACTACATCGTGGCCGATATCGGCCTGGCCGGCTGGGGCCGCAAGGAAATCGCCATCGCCGAGACCGAAATGCCCGGTCTGATGGCCATTCGCGACGAATTCGCCGCCGCGCAGCCGCTCAAGGGCGCGCGCATCGCCGGTTCGCTGCACATGACGATCCAGACCGCCGTGCTGATCGAAACGCTCAAGGCACTGGGCGCCGACGTGCGCTGGGCCTCATGCAACATCTTCTCGACGCAGGATCACGCCGCCGCCGCCATCGCCGCGTCGGGCACGCCCGTGTTCGCCTTCAAGGGCGAATCGCTGAAGGAATACTGGGACTTCACGCACCGCATCTTCGACTGGGCCGACGGCGGCACGCCGAACATGATCCTGGACGATGGCGGCGACGCCACGCTGCTGCTGCACCTGGGTGCCCGCGCCGAAAAGGATGCGTCGCTGATCGCCAAGCCGACCAGCGAGGAAGAAACCTTCCTGTTCGCGGCCATCAAGGAAAAGCTGGCCAAGGATTCGACCTGGTACAGCCGCAACCTGGCCGCCATTCGCGGCGTGACCGAGGAAACGACCACCGGCGTGCACCGCCTGTACCAGATGGCGCAAAAGGGTGAACTGAAGTTCCCGGCCATCAACGTCAACGACTCGGTGACCAAGAGCAAGTTCGACAACCTCTACGGCTGCCGCGAATCGCTGGTGGACGGCATCAAGCGCGCCACCGACGTGATGATCGCCGGCAAGATCGCCGTGGTTGCCGGTTACGGCGACGTGGGCAAGGGCAGCGCCCAGGCTCTGCGCGCGCTGTCCGCGCAAGTGTGGGTGACCGAGATCGATCCGATTTGCGCGCTGCAAGCCGCCATGGAAGGCTACCGCGTGGTGACGATGGACTACGCCGCCGAGCACGGTGACATCTTCGTGACCTGCACCGGCAATTACCACGTGATCACGCACGACCACATGGCCAAGATGAAGGACCAGGCCATCGTCTGCAACATTGGCCACTTCGACAACGAAATCGACATCGCATCGGTCGAGAAGTACGAATGGGACGAGATCAAGCCGCAGGTTGACCACGTCAAGTTCCCGGACGGCAAGAAAATCATCATCCTGGCCAAGGGCCGTCTGGTGAACCTGGGCTGTGCCACGGGCCACCCGTCGTACGTGATGAGCAGCTCGTTCGCCAACCAGACGATCGCCCAGATCGAACTGTGGGCCGAACGTGACAGCGGCAAGTACCCGGTTGGCGTGTACGTGCTGCCGAAGCATCTGGACGAGAAGGTCGCGCGCCTGCAGCTCCGGAAGCTGAACGCGCAACTGACCGAGCTGACCGAGCAGCAGGCGGCCTACATCGGCGTGAAGAAGGAAGGCCCGTACAAGGCCGACCACTACCGCTACTGATCGGCCACGGCTCTCGCCCCCGGCGCGGCTCCCCGCTCCCGCGCGGGAGCGGGGAGCCGCGCCGGCCGTGCGACACGGCGTCATCAAGACCGTGCACAATTAGTGTCATCCAACCAAAAACAAAGGAGTTGCAATGAGACTGTTGGCCGTATGGATCATCAATGCCGCAGCGCTGTTCCTGGTGGGCTACCTGATCAGCGGGGTCCATCTTGGCAGCTTCGGCTCCGCCATGATTGCCGCGCTGGTGCTGGGCCTCGTCAATGCGCTGATTCGACCGATCCTCGTCATCCTGACGCTTCCGGTCACGCTGCTGACGCTGGGCCTGTTCATCTTCGTCATCAACGCGCTGCTGTTCCTGTTCGTGGGCAACCTGCTGCAGGGATTCGTCGTGGACGGTTTTGGTCCGGCGCTGCTTGGCTCGATCTTGTACAGCGTGATTGCGTGGATCCTGGCCAGCGTGCTGCTGGGCGAGCGCAACTGACGCGTTGAGACTCTTTTTCTGGGCGCCGCCACGGCGGCGTGCCAACCATGACTGATCGTTACTTCAGCTTCGAATTCTTCCCGCCCAAGACGGCGGAGGGCGCGGAGAAACTGCGCAATACGCGCGCGCAGCTTGCGCCGCTGCAGCCCAAGTACATCTCGGTGACGTTCGGCGCCGGCGGTACCACGCAGCAGGGCACGCTCGATGCCGTGCTGGAGATCCAGCGCGAAGGTATCGAGGCCGCGCCGCACTTGTCCTGCGTGGGCTCCACGCGCGACAGCATCCGGCAGATTCTCCAGACCTATCGCGATGGCGGCATCCGCCACATCGTGGCCCTGCGCGGCGATATGCCGTCGGGCATGGGCGAGATCGGCGAGTTCCGCTATGCCAACGAACTCGTCGAGTTCATCCGCGCGGAAACCGGTGACTGGTTCAACATCGAAGTGGCCGCCTATCCCGAGTACCACCCGCAGGCCCGTTCGCCGCGTCACGACCTGGAAAACTTCGTGCGCAAGGTCAAGGCCGGCGCGGACTCGGCGATCACGCAGTACTTCTTCAACGCCGATGCGTACTTCCGCTTCGTCGACGACGTGCGCGCGATGGGCGTGGAAGTGCCGATCGTGCCCGGCATCATGCCGATCACGAACTACTCTCAGCTGATGCGCTTTTCCGAGATGTGCGGCGCCGAAGTGCCGCGCTGGGTGGCCAAGCGGCTCGAGTCGTTCGGCGATGACAAGGAAGCAATCCGCGCCTTCGGCCTGGACGTGGTGACCGACCTGTGCACGCGCCTGCTCGAAGCGGGCGTGCCGGGCCTGCACTTCTACACGCTCAACGCCGCCGGCGCGACCAAGGCGATCTGGCAGCGCCTGAAGCTGTAATCCCCGATGCCCGCCGCGCGCCGCCCGGACCCATTCGTCGAGCACCTGCTCGAGCTGATGACGCCGCTGGCGGCCAACATCGGGGCCATCGCGGCCAAGCGGATGTTCGGCGGGCATGGCCTGTTCTACGATGGCCTGATGTTCGCGCTCATCAGTGACGGCCAGTGTTTCCTGAAGGCCGATGACGTCACGCTGGCGCGCTTCGAGGCCGAGGGCAGCGAGCCGTTCCGGTATCAGTCCGCGCGCCGCGAGGTGACGATGCGTCACTACCTGAGCCTGCCAGCCGCATGCCTGGAATCGCCCGCAGCGATGACACCGTGGGCGCGCATGGCCGTGGAAGCCGCGTTGCGTCTGGGCAACGCACGCTGACGACCTGGCCACTTGGTCACTGGCGTGGCCGTTGGTGTCATACTCGGCGGCATGGTCACCGCCACATTCCGTTTCTACGAGGAACTGAACGACTTCCTGGCGCCGGCACAACGTCGCCGGGATCTGTCGTGCCCCTGCGCGCGCGCCGCCACGGTCAAGCACATGATCGAAGCGCTGGGCGTGCCGCATACCGAGGTGGAGCTGATTCTCGTCAACGGCGAGTCGTCGCCGTTCGAGCGCATCGTGTGCGACGGCGACCGCATCGCGGTCTATCCAAAATTCGAATCGTTCGATATCGCGCCGCTGCTACGTGTCCGCGAGCAACCGCTGCGCGAAATCCGCTTCGTGGCGGACGCCCATCTCGGCGGCCTGGCGCATCTGCTGCGCATGACCGGCTTCGATACGCTCTACGACAACCACTTTGAAGATTGCGAGATCGCCCGCATCGCCTCGGACGAAAAGCGCATCGTACTGACCCGCGACCGCGAACTGCTCAAGCGCCGCGGCATCACCCACGGCTGCTACGTGCGGGCGATCCGGTCGTCATTGCAGGTCAGGGAGATCTTTTCCAGACTGGACCTGGCTCGCAGCGCCAGGCCATTCTCGCTCTGCCTCGATTGCAACGTGCCCCTGCGTCGTATTGGCAAGACCGATGTGGATGGGCGCGTGCCGGAAGGGGTGTTCGAGCGCCACGAGCATTTCGTCACCTGCCCGCATTGCCACCGCGTGTTCTGGGAAGGATCGCACTGGCGCAAGATGCGGACGCTGGTGGAGGAGCTGATGAGCGCCCAGGCCGACCAGGTGGCCCCAGATGGTTCTGGTAGCTCAGGTAGCTCAGGTGGCCCTGGTTGAAATAGCTAGCGCGCCCCTAGTTCCGTGACCAGCCAGTCCATCGGCAGGTCATGTGACGCTGCCTGCAGCGGCGCCTCGCACGCGGCAAAGCCGATCCCGATCGCTATCGGCGTGGCGTTCGCGGCAGCCATGGCCGCCAGCGTGCGGTCGTAGAAGCCGCCGCCGTATCCGAGGCGGAACTTATTGGCGCTGAATCCGACACATGGAATGAGCAGCGCGTCGGGCGTCACGGCGCCGGTGCCATCGGGCACCGGAATGCCGTACTGGCCGACGCGCATTGTTGTGTCTGGCGTCCAGGCATGGAAATCGAGCGGTGCGGCGGCCCGGCTCACGACGGGCAGGGCGGCCACGCGGCCGGGCATGGCGGCCAGCCATCGGGCCACGGTGTCGCGTGCGTCGAATTCCTGCTGGATCGGCCAGTAGAACCCCAGTCGTTGCACGCCGAGACGTTCGAGCAGTGGCGCGAGCGCTGCCGCGATCTGTGCATCCGCCGTCTCTCGATCGGGTAGCGCGGCGCGCAGCGCGAGCAGCCGGCGGCGCAGGGCGCGACGGTCCTCAGGGGCCGTGAAATAAAGGCTGTCCGGCCCGTTGTCCGGTGCTTGGTTTGGCGGCATGGCGTGCAATAATGGCCATCGAACAGACATTTGAAAACAATGCTGGACGCGCAAATGAAGATGCGCGCCGGTGGTACGAATCACGAATCCTGCGTGCCTGTCGCGTGACAGGCGCGCACCCAACAAGGAATACCAAGAATGCCGAAGGGAGTATATCTGCGCCGTGCCGGGCGCTTCGCCTGGCTTGCGTTCGCAGGTGCGCTGCTGGCTACCCCAGTCTACGCGCAGAAACGTACGGCGACGCCCCAGAAAGCGGTACAGCAGCAACCGGCCGCCCTGACGATTCCGTCGGACCCGGACGATGCCTTCGTCGCGCTGCGCGAGGCCGCCCGCAAGAATGACGCGGACCGCGCCGCGGCCATCTCGGCCACGCTGGTCGACTATCCGATTCCGTCGTACGTCGAATACTTCCGCATCAAGTCGCAGATGTTCGACTCGAGCGGCCAGCCCCTGATCGATACGCCGGATGCCGAGATCAGCGCGTTCCTGCAACGCTACCAGGGCGAGGCGATTGCCGACCGGATGCGCAATGACTGGCTGCTGGTGCTGGGCAAGAAGCGCGACTGGGCCAACTTCGATGTCCAGTATCCGCAGTTCGTGCTGAAGGACGATACGCAGGTGGAGTGCTACGCGCTGCTGTCGCGCGCGCTCAAGGGCCAGAACGTGGCCGCCGATGCGCGTGCGATGCTGGTCGATCCGCGCTACTACGGCGACGGCTGTGTCGACCTGATCAGCTACATGGCGCAGAGCCAGCAGATCCAGCGCGGCGACGTGGCTTTCCAGGCACGCCAGGCGCTGGAGCAGAACTACACGACGCTGGCCGGCAAGATCGCCGCAGCGTTGCCCGATGCGCGCGTGGATGGCGATTCGCTGGCCACCGTGGTCAAGATGGCACGTAATGATCCCTCGCAGGCCGCCGCCTACATGGGCACGATCTCGGGCAACCTGTCGCGCGACGAGCAGGGTGCGGCCTGGGGCGTGATTGGCCAGTTCGCGGCCAAGAAGCTGATGCCGGAGGCTGCCGGCTACTACCGTCGCCAAATGGACCTGGGCGGTAACCAGTGGCTGTCCGATGAGTCGCAGGAATGGCGCGTGCGGGCCGCGTTGCGTCAGGGCGACTGGAAGCAGGTGCGCCAGTCCATCGAATCGATGCGTCCCGAACTGCGTGCCAAGGATCCGGCATGGACGTACTGGTACGCGCGCGCGCTCAAGGCCGATGGCCGTGGCAGCGATGCCCAGCAGCAGTTCCAGTCGATCGCCGGCCAGTTCAATTTCTATGGCCAGCTGGCCAGCGAGGAACTGGGCAACCGCATCACGATTCCGACGCGGACCACGGTCAGCGATGCCGAGGCGATGGCGATGCGCTCGCGCGCCGGCTTCACGCGCGCCAAGAAGTTCTATGACCTGAACCTGCGCTTCGAAGGCAACCGCGAGTGGAACTGGGAACTGCGCGGCATGAACGATCGTGACCTGCTGGCCGCGGCCGAGTACGCGCGCAAGATCGAACTGCTCGACCGTACCGTCAACACGTCCGACCGCACCAAGGCCGAGCACGATTTCACGCAGCGCTTCCCGATGCCGTACCGGGACATCATGCAGCGTGCCACGGACGATGTCGGCCTCGACATGGCATGGGCCTATGGCCTGATCCGTCAGGAATCGCGCTTCATCATGAATGCGCGTTCGTCGGCGGGCGCGCATGGCCTGATGCAGGTGATGCCGGCCACGGCCAAGTACGTCGCGCGCAAGATCGGCATGACCGATTTCTCGCCGTCGATGATGGGAGACCCCAACATCAACATCATGCTCGGCACCAACTACATGAGCATGGTGCTGACCGATCTGGACAGCTCCTGGACGCTGGCGTCCGCCGGCTACAACGCCGGTCCGGGACGGCCCAAGGCGTGGCGTACCAGCCTGTCGCGACCGGTGGAAGGCGCGATCTTTGCAGAGACGATCCCGTTCACCGAGACGCGGAACTACGTGAAGAATGTGCTTTCGAACGCCACGTACTATGCTGCTTTAATGAGTGGCCGGCCCCAGTCCCTGAAAGACCGTCTGGGAATGGTCGCGCCGTCAGCGGTTACGACGACCAGCCTCCCCTGAGCCTGACGAGGCACTCTCGCACTCAGACGGAGGCGGTGGGCCCCGTGGCCACGGACGCGCGCATCGATGCCTGCGTAACGTGTTCGTCACGGAGCCCACCATGCAGACCAGCAATGTTCTTGTCATCGGGGGCGCCGGTTTTATCGGCAGCCACCTGATTTCCCGCCTTGCCGGCGCAGCCACCGCCTCTGGCGCGCCGCTCGATCCGGCTTCCCATCCCGATAGTCCCATCGCGCCCGAACGCATTATCGTCGGCACGCGCAATGTCGAGCACGCCCAGCACCTGCTGCTGCTGCCGCGCGTCGAAGTGATCGAGCTTGGCCTGGCCGACGACGCAGTGCTCGACGACGCCATCGGCTCGCTTGGCGTCGACGGTATCGTCGTCAATCTGGTCGGCGTCCTGCATGGCGAGCGTGGCGACCCGTATGGGCCGCAGTTCGCCGCCGCGCATGTCGATCTGCCGCGCCAGGTCGTCGAGTCCTGCAAGCGCACTGGCGTTCGCAGGCTGCTTCATATGAGCGCGCTCGGCGCCGATCCACAAGGACCGTCGATGTATCTGCGCAGCAAGGGCGATGGCGGGCGGATCGTGCGCGAAAGCGGGCTCGACTGGACGATCTTCCGTCCGTCTGTCGTATTCGGTCCCGACGACCATTTCCTGAACCTGTTCGCCCAGTTGCAGCAGATGGCGCCGGTGGTGCCGCTGGCGTGCGCCCATGCGCGGTTCCAGCCGGTGTTCGTGCTGGACGTGGTGCAGGCCTTCGTCAATGCGATGGTCCATCCCGAAACGATCGGGCAGGTCTACGAGCTTGGCGGTCCGCAGGTCTACACGCTCGAGGAACTCGTCCGCTTTGCCGGCCGCGCGTCGGGGCATCCCCGTCCCGTCATCGCGCTACCCGACGCGCTCGCGCGGATGCAGGCGGCCGTGCTCGAACACGTGCCCGGTGGCACGGTGCTGTCGCGCGACAATCTCGACTCGATGCGGCTGGACAACGTGCTGGCGCACCCGATGGCGGCCGAGCTTGGCGTGCGCCCGGTCAGCCTGGAAGTCGTGATGACCGACGTGCTGTCCGGCCGCAATCGCGACAGCGCGCTGCAGTTCATGCGGGGCAGCGTGCATCGATAACCGGGGCTCGCGCGCGATCGATGTGATTGTGGCTCACACGCTTGCGAGCGTAATTCGCTTGGAACGCGCCCCGCGAGGTCGATAGAATGACCGGTTCGGGGCGCGCGCGTCGCTTTCCGCACGTTCACCGCCCGAAAACCTTTTCGACCCTCGCCCCAAGGATCTGCGATGAAGCTCGTCATCGGCAACAAGAACTACTCTTCCTGGTCGCTGCGCCCGTGGCTGTTGCTGCGCCACGCCGGCATTGCCTTCGAGGAAATCGCGGTACGTCTGTTCACAAAGGAGTTCGCGGCCGAGATCGCGCGTTATTCGCCGGCTGGCAAGGTGCCGGCGCTGATCGATGGCGACGTGACCGTATGGGATTCGCTGTCGATCAGCGAATATGTCGCCGAACGCTTTCCGGAGAAGGCCCTGTGGCCGAAGGACGCCGCCGCGCGCGCGCTGGCGCGTTCGATCTGCGCCGAGATGCATTCCGGGTTTGGCAACCTGCGCAGCCAGATGCCGATGAACGTGACGGCAATGCTGCCGGGGCTGGGCTGGAACGTCGCCGTGCAGCGTGACATCGACCGCATCGCGTCGATCTGGACCGATCTGCGCACGCGCTACGCGTCCGAAGGTCCGTTCCTGTTCGGCAGCTTTACGATTGCCGACGCGTTCTACGCGCCGATAGTCAGCCGCTTTGCCACCTACGGCGTGCATCTGCCCGAATCCGCCAAGGCGTACGCGGACTTCGTGCTGGCGCTGCCCGCGATGCAGGAATGGGCGGCGGCGGCACGCGAGGAACGGGACTTTGTCCCGGCCGATGAACCGTATCGCACCGAGCCGGATCGTCCGGACGCGATCATCGTTTCGGGTTGATTCATGCAGGTGTACGCAGTGGGCGGCGCCGTCCGCGACCAGTTGCTCGGAAAGCCGAGCCAGGACCGTGACTACGTGGTGGTGGGCGCCACGCCCGCGGACATGGAGGCCGCCGGCTTCAAGCCGGTGGGCAAGGATTTCCCCGTTTTCCTCCATCCGCACACCAAGGCCGAGTACGCGCTGGCGCGGACCGAACGCAAGACCGCGGTCGGCTACAAGGGCTTTGCCTTCTATACCGGCGCCGACGTGACCCTGGAAGAGGACCTCGTCCGGCGCGACCTGACCATCAACGCGATGGCCCAGGCGGTGGACGAGCATGACAACCTCGTCGGCCCGGTGATCGACCCCTATGGCGGCCAGAAGGACCTGGCCGCGCGCAAATTCCGCCACGTGTCCGACGCCTTCGCCGAGGATCCGGTGCGTATCCTGCGCGTGGCGCGTTTCGCGGCGCGCTTCCACGAATTCACGGTGGCGCCGGAGACCGTCGCGCTGATGCGCAAGATCGTCGACGCGGGCGAGGTGGATGCGCTGGTGCCCGAGCGCGTCTGGCAGGAACTGTCTCGCGGGTTGATGGAGGCAAAGCCGTCACGCATGTTCGACGTGCTGCGCGAATGCGGCGCGCTGGCCCACCTGTTGCCGGAACTCGATCGCCTATGGGGCGTGCCCCAGCGCCCGGAATATCATCCCGAAGTCGATACCGGCGTGCACGTGATGATGGTGATCGACTACGCGGCCAGCGTCGGCGCATCGCTGCCGGTGCGCTTCGCCGCGATGGCGCACGACCTCGGCAAGGGCACCACGCCCGAGGACATGCTGCCCCGGCACATCGGCCACGAGCAACGTGGCGTCAAATTGCTCGAAGCCATCTGCCAGCGCCTGCGCGTGCCGAACGATTGCCGTGAGCTGGCCCTGGTGGTGGCGCGCGAGCACGGCAATATCCATCGCAGCACGGAGTTCGGCGCGGCGGCACTGACGCGGCTGGTCGAGCGTTGCGACGCGCTGCGCAAGCCGGAGCGGTTCGCTGAGGCGCTGCTGGCCTGCGAGGCCGATGCGCGTGGACGCCTGGGTTTTGCGGATAAGGACTACCCGCAGGCGGATCGCCTGCTAGCTGCGCGTGACGCGGCGGCATCCGTGGACGCCGGCGCGATTGCCAAGGCTTGCGGGGACAAGGTCGATCAGATCAAGGACCGGGTGCACAAGGCCAGGGTGGCGGCGGTGGCGCAGCGGCTGGGAATGGCGGAGGAATAGGGGGCCAGACATAGGGGGCCGGCCCCCTACAGCAGCTTCCCGATCACCAGCGCCGCGAGCGACAACAGGATCGTCGACGCGAATGGCAGCACGTACTCGCGGCCGAACAACCGGAACCGGACATCGCCCGGCAGGCGTCCCAGCCCGATCTTCTGCAGCCACGGCAGCGAGGCTGACAGCACGATCACGCATAGAAAGATGGTGAACGTCCAGCGCAACATGGCGACCCGGGCTCCCTTAGTAGACTTAGAGTGCGAAGCTGCGGTCGCCGCGCGCGAAGCCGTCGAGCGGCACGGCGTCGTCGATGCCGCGGGTGAGGGCGATGACCTTGAACAGCTCACCCATCTCGGCTTCCGACAACAGTTTCTGCACCGCATTGGCTTGCGGCAGGAACGCGCGGGCATCGCTCGGGTCGAGCGACATCATAAGTTCCGTGATGCCGGCATTCATCAGGAAGCGCGCCTGCGAGGCGTAGCCGGACACTTGCAGGCCTGCCTCCACGCCCGCCTGGGCGATCCCGCTGAAATTCACGTGCGCGGTGATGTCCTGCAGTCCGGGGTAGAGGAACGGATCGGGGTGGGCGTGATGACGGTAATGGCACATCAGCGTGCCGCCGGTACGGTGCGGATGGTAGTACTCGGACGCCGGGAAGCCATAGTCGATAAAGAACGCTGCGCCGCGCGCCAGCAGCGCGCCCACGGCGCGGGTGAATCCTTCCGCTTCGGCATGGGTCTCGGTGACGATGTCGTGGTCGCCCGGAATCCCGAGCAGTACCGCAGGGATCGCGCCGTCCTCCAATGGCCGGTCTTCGAAGGCGAAGGCCTCGGCGCCCGCCTTTCCATCCTTCGCGCAGACCACGCCACGCTCGTGCCAGCGGCCGCCAGTACGCGCGTAGAGGCGCACCGGCATCGCATCGAGCACTTCGTTGCCGACCACCACACCCTCGAAGCGGTCCGGCAGGGCGTCCAGCCAGGTGACGCGCCCGGCCAGATGCGGGGCCCGCTGGTCCAGCGTGGCCTGCTGGCGCGCGCGCAGTTCACCGGACAGTTCGACGATCTGGTAGGTGTCTGGCAGTGCATCCTCGGTTTCGAGCGCGAGCAGCAGGTCGGCGGCGAGCCGGCCGGTGCCCGCGCCGAATTCCATGACGCGCGGCAGGTTCATTCTGACCAGCGGCGCGAACTGGCGTGCCAGCGTGCGAGCAAAGAATGGCGTCAGTTCGGGGGCGGTGATGAAGTCGCTGCCGTCGTTGACGTCGCGGCCGAACTTGGCCGCACCGCCACTGTAGTAGCCCAGCCGGGGGGCGTAGAGTGCCAGCGACATGAATCGGTCGAAGCCGATCCAGCCGCCCGCTGCGTCGATGGCGCCGGCAATACAGATGGAAAGGGCCGCGGAGGCGTCCAGCGCATCTGCGGAGGGAAGGGGTAGACTAGCGACTTTCTGCATACCGCGAATTGTAGCAATGCCAGATTCTCAGACTACGGGCACTTCACAGGCTTCGAGCGACAAATCTCGCGGCGTGGCGCTGGTCACCGGCGCCGCACGCCGCCTGGGTCGTGCCATCGCTCTCGAACTTGCCGCACAAGGCTGGGACGTTGCCGTTCACTGCAACCGCTCGCGCGACGAAGCGGACGCGCTGGCCACCCAGATCCGCGGCCTCGGTCGCCGCGCCGCCGTGCTGCAGGCCGACCTGTCGGATGAAGCCGCCACGGCCCGTTTGATTCCCGCCTGCATCGACGCCCTTGGCGTGCCGGCCTGCCTGGTCAACAACGCGTCGCTGTTCCAGTACGACGTGGCGACGAGCTTCTCCTATGGGTCGCTCGACACGCACATGCGCACCAACGTGGCGGCCCCGCTGCTGCTGGCGCGTGAGATGCACAAGGCGCTTGGCGCCGACGGCAACGAGACCGGGCAGCTCGGCGTTGTGATCAATCTGCTCGACCAGAAGCTGAACAACCTGAATCCAGATTTCCTGTCGTACACGCTGTCGAAGGCCGCGCTGCAGACTGCCACGGTGCAGCTTGCGCAGGCACTGGCGCCGCGTCTGCGGGTGGTGGGCGTCGCGCCCGGCATCACGCTGGTGTCCGGCGACCAGTCCGACCCGGGCTTTGTCCGCGCCCATGGGATGACGCCGCTGGGCAAGTCGTCCACGCCGGAAGACATCGCGCAGGCCGTGGCCTACCTGGCCGTGGCGCGCGCCGTTACCGGCACCACGTTGTACGTCGACGGAGGCCAGCACCTGATGCCGCTGGCCCGCGACGTGATGTTCCTTACTGAATAAGCTGTTTCTGATTTGCCAGCCATGACCTTTGCCGCCCTTTCCCATCCCAGCCTGCAAAACTGCCGTCGCATGTTCCTGCGCAACTATGAAGTGCAGATCAACATTGGCGTGCACGAATTCGAGAAGAAGGGCGAACAGCGCGTGCTCGTCAATATCGACCTGTTCGTGTCGCTGGCCGAGACCACGCCGCAGGCCGACAAGCTCGAGGAAGTGGTCGACTACGACTTCATGCGCAACACCGTGGCCGAGCGCATGGCGCGTGGCCATATCCACCTGCAGGAAACGCTGTGCGACGACGTGGCGCGTGCCATGCTGCAGCATCCGAAGGTGCGCGCCGTGCGCGTGTCGACCGAAAAACCGGACGTCTACCCGGATTGCGATGCCGTCGGCGTGGAGGTGTTCCACGTCAAGCCAGCCTGATCTGGCCGCTCTGCCTGAGCGGGGCCGCGCAGCGCCGGGCGGTGGGCTCCAGTAGAATGTTGGCCCGTTGAAACCGGGCCATTGTTCAGCGCCCGTACTGATCCAGGTATGTCATATGAGTCACTCCGCTAACTTCTATCGTCTCGAAACCCGTCTGCAGTCGCTGACCGGCAAGGCCATCGGCGACTTCGGCATGATCGAAGACGGCGACACAGTGCTGGTCTGCATGAGTGGCGGCAAGGACTCTTACACGATGCTGTCGGTGCTGACGGCGCTTCAGAAACGGGCGCCGATCCAGTTCAAGCTGATCGCGATGAACCTGGACCAGAAGCAGCCCGGCTTTCCCGAGCATGTGCTGCCGGCATACCTGAAGTCACTCGGTGTGGAGTATGTGATCGTCGAGGCGGACACCTACTCGATCGTCAAGGAGAAGGTGCCCGAGGGCAAGACGACCTGCTCGTTGTGCTCGCGCCTGCGCCGCGGCGTGATCTATCGCACGGCCAAGGAGCTGGGCGCCAACAAGATCGCGCTGGGCCATCACCGCGACGACATCGTCAACACGTTCTTCCTGAACATGTTCTTCGGCGGCAAGATGAAGGCGATGCCGCCGAAGCTGGCCACCGACGACGGCCAGCACATCGTGATCCGGCCGCTGGCGTACTGCGCGGAGAAGGACATCGCGTCGTATGCGCGTGCCATGGCGTTCCCGATCATCCCGTGCAACCTGTGCGGCTCGCAGGAAAACCTGCAGCGCAAGAAGGTGAGCGAAATGCTGCAGGCATGGGAGCGCGAGAACCCGGGCCGGATCGACAACATCTTCGCGGCGCTACGCAACGTGGTGCCGTCGCACCTGGCCGATACGGACCTGTTCCCGTTCACGGGGCTGGCTACCGGGTTGGCCAAAATCGACGAGGCATCGCTGTTCGGCGAGACCACGTTCACGCAGCAGGCGCTGACCTTCACGGGCAATGTCGAGGCGAACCGGATGGAGTTCGTGCGTTTCGACAAGATCCAGAAGGTCCAGGAGGCGCCGGAGCGAGCTTCGGAACCGTCGGCCTGACGCCCCCCAAAGGCTGGCTACTGTGACGCCCGCGTCGAGCGCCCGGGCTCGCGCATCAACGCCTGCACATCCTCGATCCATCCCTGGAAGCGCTTGACCGCGTGGGCCTTCTGTTCCGGCGTTGTCAGGTTGGCGATCGTCACCGTCAGGTTGATCCCCGCATCGGTACTCCGCTGCTGGCCCGTAGCCGGGCGCTGCCAGTCGTCGGCATAGTGGCGCAGCATCTCCTCGGCCTGGGCCTTGGGCGGGCGCGTCGTCGAGATCTCGCGCGCCAGCGCCACCCATTCCTGCTGGCGGCGCACGCGCTCGCTGTATCGGGCGTCGGCGTTCAGCATATAGGGCCCCATCGCGTCGCGGATGGCCTTCTCCTGGTCGCGCGAGAAGCTGCCATAGACCAGCTTGGTATAGTCCATGATCTTGTCGAAGCGGGCATCGGTGCGCGCGTCGGCATCGGAGCCGAGGAACTGCTTGCGATATTTCGTATTGCTCTCGGCGAACTTCGTCTCCATCCGTTTGATCTGGTCGGGCGATAGCGTGAGCATCAAATCTGCAAGGTCAGGAATCGTGTTCTCGTACGCCTGACGTCCCAGTCGCTGGCTGTCCTGCTGGGCCTGCCGGATCATCGCGATATCGACGGGTCCGGCCACCTCGCCCTTGACTCTCGCAAGGACCTTGGCAACTTCCGGAAGCTGCGAGCGCCGGTGCCACGCGAAGAATCGGGCGATGGCGTCGCGCGTTGGCACCTCCTGGGCATCCGAGACATCCACGTAGCGGTCCACCCACCAATAGGCGAGCCGGTCTCCCTGCTCGTAGCCCAGTTTCATGGCATTGCAACCGCCAAGTATCGCGACGAACGTGAGTGTTGTGATCACCACAAACACGCGACGTGACCAATTGTGAACAACGGTAACTCGACGTGATCGGGCCAGATCGGTCCGGGGGGGCATGCTAGAATCTGCGCGCATGTTTCCAGGGGTGGCGGATCGCCCGCCAGCCCAAGCGTGGCAAGGGTTTGGGCGCGGCCAGCCAGTTCGGTGCACGGCCGGACGCGGCGCTCCCAGGCACGGATTCTCCAGCTTATTCTCAGACACACTCACTTAGGGACCTCCTTGTGAATATCGTCATTCTTGCCGCGGGCATGGGCAAGCGGATGAACTCCGCTCTGCCCAAGGTGCTGCACCCGGTGGCCGGCCAGCCAATGCTATCCCACGTCCTCGATACCGCGCGCACGCTGTCGCCGTCGCGGCTCGTGGTGGTGGTGGGTCATGGTGCCGAACTGGTGCGCAAAGCCGTTGGCGCGGACGATGTTGCCTTTGCCGAGCAGGCTCAGCAACTGGGCACCGGCCACGCCGTGATGCAGGCCCTGCCGCTGCTCGACGACAGCCAGCCCACGCTGGTGCTGTACGGCGACGTGCCGCTGACCTCGGTCGACACCCTGAAGGGCCTCGTGCAGGCCGCGGGCGCCGAGCGCCTGGGCGTGCTGACTGTCGAGATGCCCGATCCTACCGGATATGGACGGATCGTTCGTGACGCCGCCGGCAATATCGTGCGCATCGTCGAGCAGAAGGACGCCAGCGAGGACGTCCGCGCGATTCGCGAGATCAACACCGGCATTATCGTCTGCCCGACGGCGCATCTGCGCCAGTGGCTGGCCACGCTGCGCAACGACAACTCGCAGGGCGAGTACTACCTGACCGATACGATCGAGCGCGCCGTCAATGATGGCGTGGAGGTCGTGTCGGCCCAGCCGGCCGCGCTGTGGGAGACGCTCGGCGTCAACAGCAAGGTCCAGCTTGCCGAGATCGAACGTATTCACCAGCGCAACATTGCCCAGCGGTTGCTGGAGGCGGGCGTCACGCTGCTCGATCCGGCACGCATCGACGTGCGCGGCGAGCTAACCTGCGGGCGCGACGTCACCATCGACGTGGGCTGCGTGTTCGAGGGCCGCGTGCATCTGGAAGACGGCGTGTCCGTTGGCGCGCACTGCGTCGTTCGCAACACGACGATCGGCGCCGGCGCGCGTATCCAGCCGTTCTGCCACTTCGAGGACGCCAAGGTCGGGCCGGACGGACGCATCGGACCGTACGCGCGGTTGCGCCCGGGCACGGAACTCGGCCAGGACGTGCATATCGGCAATTTCGTCGAGATCAAGAACAGCCAGATCGCCGACCACAGCAAGGCCAATCACCTGGCCTACGTGGGCGACGCGACGGTGGGGCAGCGCGTTAATATTGGCGCGGGTACCATTACCTGCAATTACGATGGCGTGAACAAGCACCGCACGGTGCTCGAGGACGATGTGTTCATCGGCTCTGACACCCAGCTGGTGGCGCCGGTGACGGTGCGCCGCGGCGCCACGATTGGCGCGGGGACCACGCTGACCAAGGAAGCGCCGGCTGACAAGCTGACGTTGTCGCGCGCCAAGCAGATGACCCTGGATGCGTGGCAGCGTCCGGTCAAGCAACCGAAGAAATAAGAGGGGTTCAAAACATGTGTGGCATCGTTGGGGCGGTCTCTCACCGCAATATCGTTCCTGTCCTGATCGAAGGCCTGCGCCGCCTTGAGTACCGTGGCTACGATTCCTGCGGCGTGGCCGTGGTGCGTGACGGTATTCTCGAGCGCGCCCGTACCGTATCGCGCGTGGCCGAACTGGACGCGCAGACGCAGTCGTCTGGCCTGGCCGGCCACATCGGCATCGCGCACACGCGCTGGGCCACGCACGGCAAGCCGGACACCGTCAACGCCCACCCGCACTTCTCGGACGAGACCATCGCGCTCGTTCACAACGGCATCATCGAGAACTACGAGCCGCTGCGCGACGAACTGCGCGCGGTCGGGTACGGTTTCGAATCGCAGACTGATACTGAAGTGGTGGCGCACCTGATCCACCAGGCTTACACGTACCCGAGCAGCGCCACGCGAGGCGACCTGTTCGGCGCGGTGCGCGCGGTCACCAAGCGCCTGCATGGCGCCTACGCGATCGCCGTGGTGGCCAAGGACCAGCCGGACGTGGTGGTCGGCGCGCGCGCCGGCTCGCCGCTGGTGGTGGCACTGGGCGAGGACGAATCGTTCCTGGCCTCTGACGCGCTGGCCGTGGCCGGCACCGCCAATCGCATCATCTATCTGGAAGAGGGCGACGTGGTCGAGATCTCGCGCGGTGGCGCGCGGATTCGCGACGTGCACGACCACGAGGTCGAGCGCGAAGCGCGCGTGGTGGAAGCCCACGCCGCCGCGGTGGAACTGGGCCCGTACCGGCACTTCATGCAGAAGGAAATCTTCGAGCAGCCGCGCGCGCTGGGCGACACGCTGGAAGGCATCTCCGCGATCACGCCCGAGCTGTTCGGTGAGAACGCCGCGCAGGTGTTCTCGGAAATCGACAGTGTGCTGATCCTGGCCTGCGGCACGAGCTACTACTCGGGCTGCACGGCCAAGTACTGGCTCGAATCGATCGCGAAGATCCCGACCCAGGTGGAAGTGGCCAGCGAATACCGCTATCGCGACACCGTGCCGAACCCGCGCGCGCTGGTGGTGGTGATTTCGCAGTCGGGCGAGACGGCCGACACGATGGCCGCGCTGCGTCATGCCCGCTCACTGGGCCACACGCACACGCTGGCCGTCTGCAACGTGGCGACGAGCGCCATGGTGCGTGAGACCGAGCTGAGCTTCCTGACACGCGCCGGTACCGAGATCGGCGTGGCGTCGACCAAGGCCTTCACGACACAACTGGCCGCGCTGTACATGCTGACGCTGGCGCTGGCCAAGGTGCGCGGCTACCTGACCGATGCGCAGGAAGCCGAAGCCCTGACCAACCTCCGCCACCTGCCGGCCGCGCTGCATGGCGTGCTGGCGCTGGAGCCGCAGATCATCGCGTGGTCGGAAGACTTCGCGCGCCGCGAGAACGCGCTGTTCCTGGGGCGCGGCCTGCATTACCCGATCGCCCTGGAAGGCGCGCTCAAGCTCAAGGAAATCTCGTACATCCACGCTGAAGCCTATCCGGCCGGCGAACTCAAGCACGGCCCGCTGGCGCTCGTGACCGAGGCGATGCCGGTGGTGACCGTAGCGCCGAACGACGCGCTGCTCGAGAAGCTGAAGTCGAACATCCAGGAAGTGCGCGCCCGCGGTGGCCGTCTCTATGTGTTCGCCGACTCGGATACGCATATCCAGTCGTCGGATGGCATCCAGGTGATCCGGTTGCCGGAGCACTATGGTGCGCTGTCCCCGATCCTGCATGTGGTGCCGCTGCAACTGCTGGCGTATCACACCGCCTGCGCACGCGGTACCGACGTCGACAAGCCGCGCAACCTGGCCAAGTCGGTGACGGTGGAGTAAGCGCGGCCGTCCTGCTGTTTCCTCTCCTCTTTATCCTCGCCTCGGTCGTGACGTTGGTTTGGACACGTCCGCCGTGGCGACGGAACTGTGACGGTTTGCTGCGCAAATGCCGATTTTGTGCCGCAAACGCATCATTTATGCCATATTCGATGGCCGGAATGGTTGTCAGGGCCACATAGTGGTTGCTAAACGCCGACATAGAATTGGTGTTCTCGCCACGCGGTGATTGACATAGGGTGGCGGGTATTCCACTATTTCGTCGCCTCGCCAGTAAAAGTGCTAATGCTGCCGAAACACGTTTCGACGGAATTCGGCAAGCCATAAACAATCAAGAAGAATCCTTTTCGGGTGTGCCGCGAAATCGCTCCACAGAGGGCGGCTCGCGTGCCAACAGTGCCTATCGGGGGTCAGATGCACAGGGTCAATTCAGGAATCTCGCAGGAAGCTTTGCTCGTCAGCCGGTGGTTGCGCTGACATGGCTCGCCTTCCTCACGCTCGGCTGACCGGGCGTGGAGGGCGCGCGTTGGCAGTCCGCATCGAGGATGCGGATGTCGATGGCGTGCGCGCTTCACGTGCCAACCGGAAGCCTTCTCTCCGTACCGTATCGGGATCGGCTGGTCTGACGCTGATCGAGATGGCGGTGACGGTTGCTATCGTTGCCATCGTGGCGGCCATCAGCACGCCGTCGTTCCTCTCATTCATCCAGTCCAATCGCGTCCAGAGCGAGGTGAACTCGATGGTGAACTCACTGCAGTTAGCGCGCAGTGAAGCCATCAAGCGCGGCCAGTCGGTCAGCATTTGTCCGTCCAGCAATGGTTCCAGTTGCCTGGGTGCCAATACCTGGAATGTCGGCTGGCTCGTGTTCGTGGATCGCAATGCCGATGGTGTTGTCGACACGCCCGCGAACGCGGCGGATCTTCTGCAGTATCGGGCACCCTGGGCCGGTACCGATACGTTCGTGGCCACACCGAACGCGACATTCGTGACCTACAACCGCGATGGTTTCGGGGTCAATCTGCCGGGCGGCGCCGTGACACTCGCGGCACAGACCCATCCAGTTTCTGCTCCGGCCACGCGCTGCATCGCGCTCAACATGGTTGGCCGGCAGACCGTGCAGCAATCGGGGGTGGGCGCATGCAACTGAAGACGACAGGAAATCGGCACGCCGCGGGCTTCTCCCTGCTCGAAGTGCTGATTGCCCTGGTGATCACGGTGATCGGATTGTTCGGCATTGCCAAGATGCAGGCCGCCGCGATTGCCAATACGCAAGTCGCACGAGGACAGTCGCTGATTGCGCTGCAACTGGAAAGTCTCGCTGGTGCCATGCACGGCAACAAGGGATTCTGGGCGGCCGGTCTGGTGCCAGCGACGTTCAGCATGACGGGCGCGACTGTTACGGACACCACTGGCAAGCTCAGCACTACCGCACCGGATTGCAAGGCAACGACGTGCACGCCGACGCAACTGGCCGCCTATGACGTCCAGGGCTGGGCCGCGGAGATGAACGCCCATTTCCCGACCTATTCGGCTGCCGTCAACTGCGTCGTGCTGATCAACAAGCCCGTCACCTGCACGGTGTCCGCAAACTGGAATGAATCCAATCTGGCATACAACCAGACCACGGCAACCCTTGCCGGTCAGACGGCGCAAAGCCTGACGCTCTACGTGCAACCGTGATGGGTCAATCAATGCGACACCTTAGAAGAACCAGATCACGCCAGGCGGGGGTATCGCTGGTGGAAATCATGGTGGCGATGATCATCGGGCTATTCATGCTGTTGGCCCTGAGCACGCTGTTTCTCAATTTTCGTGGCACCTTCAGGGATCAGGATCAACTGGCCCAGCTTCAGGACAATGAGCGCCTGGCGCTGACCATGTTCTCCACCACCATTCAGTCCGCGGGCTATTTTCCAGACCCCGTGAACAATGTGGTGACCGGCGCGTTGCCGCTATCGACGGGCAATACCTATGGCGACTTTGCCGCGGGGCAGGCCGTGGTCGGTACGTCGGGTGCGAACGGCGCAAGCGATACGCTGACTGCCCGTTTCATGACGGCCAATGGCGATGGCATTCTCAACTGTCAGGGTCAGTCCAATACGTCCGGTGCCAATGTGGTGTACGTCAACAGTTTTGCAGTCAATGTGAACAACGAACTGACGTGTGCCATCAATGGTGGCGCGGCGGTGCCGCTGGTCAGCGGCGTGACGGGATTCAGCGTCCTTTATGGAACAGACACCGCAAACGGTGGCAACGTCGATCAGTATCTGTCCGCCGCCGCGGTGACCGCAGCTGGGTACTGGCCCCAGGTCCGTACCGCGAGGGTGACGGTGACCTTCGTCAATCCGTATGCCACGCAACCGAGCCAGCCGGCAACACTGAGCTGGACCCAGACGATCAGCTTGATGAACCGGTCATGAAACATCCCACGCGCCATCGCCCGCCCGGACGGGGTACCAGTCAGGGTTATGTCCTGATCGTCGGGCTGCTGTTCCTGCTGGTGCTCTCGTTACTGGCGGTCTCGATGATGAAGAGCTTCGGCATGCAGGAAAAGATCGCCGGCAATACGCGCGAGAAGCAACGTGCGTTCGAGGCAGCGCAAAGCGCATTGCGATATGGCGAATGGTGGCTTGGCCAGGGCAACGGTTCAAGCGGAGCCCTATGCAAAAGCATTGTCAGTGTCACGGCCAATGATTGGTCAAGCATGCAGGTATGCAGCAACGCGCTGACTAACCCAACGGCCTTGCCCTGGACGCCGGCGCGTGCCGACTACAGCCCGCCATCTATGGCCGTGGCGCTCAATGGCAATCTTGGCGGGAAGGCAGCGAGCGGCGACATCAACTATGCGGCCCCGCCGAGCCTCTACATCAACTACCTCGGCCTTTCACAGGACGGGTTGTCAATGCTGTACAGCGTGACTGGCGCCGGTTACGGCGGCAGCGCGGCCACGGCTGCCGTGGTGCAAAGCACCTATCAGGTTGGCGCGAGTACCAAAGATCTCGGGAAAGAATGATGAGAAATCCTCCACGTCTCGCATTGGTGGCCTCGGCCGTGGCGGCGCTGCTTGCTGCGCAGGCTCGCGCGGTTGTGATTCAGGACAATCTGAATGGGGCATCGTCCAGCTATCCATGGACCGCAATCAATGGTGCCTGCCTGACCGCTGGCGATGGCTCGGGGACGATCCCTGGATGCACGGCATCAAGCTTTACGTACTACTCGAGCAAGAGTTCGAAGCTCGTGGGCGGCGTGACAGGAACGCTTCCCGATACGGCTGGCTCCGGCGCGCTTCGGTTGACCAATGGTGACACGGGTAAGGGTTCGAACGGGAACAGCCAGAACGGCGCTGTCGTATCGAACTTCACCTTCCCGATGCAGGAGGGCTTGCAGGTTACGTTCTCCACCGTGACCTATGGCGGCAATGCATTCGGCAATACCGGTGCCGACGGCATCAGCTTCTTCCTTGCCGACGGCAATCAGGCCGCGAGCGTCGGGGCGCTGGGTGGCAGCCTGGGATATAGCTGCTCCAACGTGAACGCTGTCTATGACGGGGTGGTTGCCGGTTACATCGGGATCGGCATCGACGAGTATGGCAACTTCTCCAATGGGAGTTCCGGTGGCTCCAAGAATGACAACACCAGCACTGGACCGGGTTTCAAGGCGAACCGGATCAGTATTCGTGGCTCGGGGAATACGAACTGGGCAAATCTGCTGGCGACCTACAACTCGTACTACAAGAAGGTCCCCACATCGAAGATTCCTACTGCGGTGCAGAACACGTGCGCTGCAGGATATGTACAAGACTGGTCGAGTGGCAAGGACAATGGCTCGGTAACAAGCAAGCCACTGGCCTACAACTACAACTTCATTGCATCGAGCGATCTGCCGAACGCGATCGCGAACCAGCAGGCCACAGCCACGCCAACCCGTGGCAAGGCCATCCCGATCGTCTACTCGCTCAAGCTCACGCAAAACGGACTGCTGAGCATGTCGTACAGCTATAACGGCGGTGCGGCCACGCCAATCATCACGAACCAGGACATCACGAAGTCGAACGGACCGGTGCCGACCCAGTTCCGTTTCGGGTTTGCCGCGGGCACCGGTAGCGGTAGCAACGTTCACGAGATTACCTGTTTCAAGGCGGAGCCTGTTGGTCAGTCAAGCAGTTCGGCAGGCACCAACGTGCAGCAGTCCGCGCGCGTGGAAGCTGGATCGCAGGTGTACCTGGCCTACTACCATCCGACCAACTGGTGGGGAGAGCTGAGCGCGCAGAACCTGCTCTACGACGCTTCGAGCGACACGGTCTCGATGAGCACCACCGCCAACTGGAATGCAAGTTGCGTGCTGACCGGTGGAAGCTGCCCGTCCACTGGCGGCACCAACACCGCGCAATCTCCGACCGCGCGAAAGATCCTCACCTGGAGTGGCTCGACTGGCATCCCCTTCCGCTGGGATAGCACCTATACGCCGCCAGCTGCCGTGCAGACACTCATGACCGCGGGCGACGCCAGTGCGACCAACAAGCGCCTGAACTATCTGCGCGGTGACCGTACCAACGAGATCACGACATCAGGAACGGGTTTGTATCGCGCACGCACGGGTGTGCTGGGCGACATCATGGATTCAAGTCCGACCTGGGTGGGGGCGCCTTCCTCGCCCTACAGCGGGCCCTGGACGGACGCCCTGTACAAGACCGCCACCGCTGCAGAGCCAAAAGGCAGCTATGACACGTTCAAGCAGAACAACGCGCTGCGCCAGAATATCGTCTACGTCGGGGCCAACGATGGTCTGCTGCACGGCTTCCGTTCCGGCTACTACGACGCGGGCGGAAACTTCGTCGGCAGCGATGCCAGCAAGCCGAATGACGGGAGCGAGGCGATCGCTTACATGCCGGGCGCCGTGCTGAAGACGATCCATTCCTCGACCAGTGCGCTGGACCTCGCCTCGGCGCAGTATGTGCACAACTACTTCGTGGATGCGACGCCAGGCACGGGTGATCTCTACTATCAGAATGCCTGGCATACATGGCTGGTTGGAGGCCTCGGTCCCGGCGCGAACGCAACCGGGCCGATCGGCGACAAGACGACGACGGGTACGGGTGGTGCGATCTACGCGCTCGATGTCACGAACCCTGCCGGGTTTGCCGATGACGCCGCAACGGCAAGCAGCCTGGTAATCGGCGAGTGGGACAACACGCTGAAATGCACCGGTAATACCGGCTGTGGCACGAACCTTGGAAACACCTACGGCACACCAGTGATTCGCCGCCTGCACAACGGCAACTGGGCGGTGCTGTTCGGCAACGGCCTGAACAGCGCATCCGGCTCGGCGGGACTGTATGTGATGCTGGTCAACCCGGCGGACGGCTCAAAGTCGTTCCTGTACCTGGATACGGGATACGGTCCGGCCAAGGATCCGGCCGGCAAGAATTCCAAGAATGGCATTGCCTATGTGACACCCGCGGATCTCGATGGCGACCACATTACCGACTACGTCTATGCCGGCGATATGTTCGGCAATGTCTGGCGTTTTGACCTGACTTCGAACACGCCTGCCAACTGGAGTGCGTCGGCCAAGCCGCTGCTGGCCACCGGGCTCCCCATTACCAGCAAGGTTGCCGTGGCTGCCGTGCCCGGCAGCGGTACCGGGGCCAATGCGATACCGCGTGTCATGGTCAGCTTCGGCACCGGTCGTCGCCTGGAACAGACGCAGAGCAGCGAAGCTGTGTTCGAGAGCGCCACCCAGTCACTTTTCGGTGTGTGGGACTGGAACATGACGGCATGGAACGGCGTGGCCCCGGCCAGCGCGAAGTATGCGGCGTTGGCAACCGCGCCGCAGCCGCTGGCAATCGCCAACCTTACGGCGCAGTCGATCACCAACGAAGGCCGCGCCAGTTCGAATACCGCGATGTTGCGCACGGTCAGCGCCACCGCCGTCTGCTGGCAGGGCAGTACCGTTTGCTCCAGTGGCAACACCAAGTATGGCTGGCAATTGCCGCTGTCCACGAATCCTGGCGAACAGGTGATCTACAACCCCGTGATCGCATACGGAATGTTCATCGTCAATACGACGATCCCACCGAGTTCGGCGGCTGCGCAGGCGCTCTCCTGCAATACGGAGGTGCCTACTGGATTCACGATGGGGGTTTCCATGGCCACTGGCGGCGCGGCATCCCAATCCTTCTTCAGTACTGCCAACAGCAACACATTCCCGCTGCTTAATGGCGGAATCGTCAGCGGCATTGGCCTGAGCGGTACGGGCTCCCCGTCGATCGTGACAGCGCAGAAGAGACCGTACATCGTGCAGCAGACGGTTGGGGGCACGGGCGTCGTTACCCAGATCAACCCCGGTGCCAATGCCACGGGATCACGCATCAACTGGATCAAGTTGCGCTAATCATGAACCGTCGACCAAAACATTCCGCGGGCTTTTCGCTCGTCGAACTCATGATCGTCGCGATAATCGTCGCGATTCTGGCGGCTATCGCATTCCCTTCGTACATGCAGCATGTGCGCAAGTCACGTCGAACCGATGCCAAGACGGCGTTGCTCGATGCTGCGGCAAGGCAGGAGAAGGTCTTTAGTACGCAAAACCTGTACGGTGGCGCCCCGGGCGATCTGGGCTACGCGGGCGCCGCGTATCCGGTGCAGATTCAATCGAGCGGACAAACGTTCTATCAGCTCACCGTTGCCACAGCCAACTCGGGTACGACGTACACGGCCACGGCCGCGCCGGTCGGCGCGCAGGCCGGGGATGACTGCGGCTCGTATGTCATCAACAATCTGGGAGTGCAGTCCAACACCGGGACGTCCAACGGGGCCACGTCCGCCACCTGCTGGTAGGCAGCAAGAGGTGCGTCGATGCGCGCGCGGGAAGTGCCGCATGTGATGGCCGGCAGGTCACTCCAAGGCCGCAGGTCCAAGAGGCATCATCAAAATGATCTGGCGTCGTTGCGCGGCCTTGCCGTACTACTTGTACTGTCCGCGGCCGTGCGCCTAGCCAGAACCGCTTCGCTTCATTTTGATAGCGCCTCTTAATGCCTGAGGACATGCCCATACCGCGGCGCCGGCCGTGAAGGATGCGTTCCATCTACCGCCCGGTAACCCCGCGCAGGGTAGGAAATTGCGTTTCGCGGTATCCTTGCCGGCGTGCCACGTCCGCGCCGCCTGCCCGGCGCCGCCCGGCGCGCCTGCCCCGGCCCGGTATCATGCCGCTCGGGCCCCACGGCGCATCAAGCATTTTGCATACCCTATGAAAGATCTAGAAAGTGAGCTGATCGGCTCTGCCCGGCTGCCGACCCGCTATGGAGAATTTACCGCACACGCCTTCCAGGGCGTTGATACCGGTACTGAACATCTTGCGCTGTCGATGGGCGAAATCTCGGGCGAAAACCTGCTCGTGCGCCTGCATTCGGAATGCCTGACCGGTGACGTCTTCGGTTCCTGCCGCTGCGACTGCGGCGAGCAACTTGACCTCGCGATGCAGCGGATCGCCGAAGAGGGCCGCGGCATCCTGCTGTACCTGCGTGGTCACGAGGGGCGCGGCATCGGCCTGTCGAACAAGATCCGCGCGTACGCGTTGCAGGATGGCGGACTGGATACGGTTGATGCCAATCTGGCGCTAGGCCAGGCGATCGATTCGCGCACCTATGCGTTCGCGGCCGATTTCCTGCGTCAGTGGGGGGTGAGTTCGGTCCGTCTGATGAGCAACAACCCGATCAAGATCAAGGCGCTCGAGGATGCAGGCATCAAGGTGACCGAGCAGGTCCGCCATGTGGTGCCGGCGAATGCCGAGAACGAGAAGTATCTGGCCACCAAGCGGTCGCGCATGGGGCACCTGCTCGATTGATCGACTGGGTTGTGGCCGCAGCCGATGGCTGACACCGAAGGCGCTTCGTATGACGAAGCGCCTTTTCTTTTATGCGTCGAAATCGAAATCAAAATCAGTCGCATAATCGCCGGCACCAATGATATTTTCGGGCAAAGCCACGCCGGAGCTTGATCTTCCGCTGTCGGGAATTACCATGAAAATCACGCCGAAAGTCTTCCGGAGGGATTTGTCATGAAGGCAGACAAAAAGGTTATCCAGTTACTGAATGGCCAGCTCAAGCACGAGCTGACCGCCATCAATCAGTATTTCCTGCACGCGCGCATGTATCGTCACTGGGGGCTCAAGGAACTCGGCAAGCACGAGTACGAAGAGTCGATCGAGGAGATGAAACATGCGGACAAGCTGATCGAACGCATCCTGATGCTCGACGGTCTGCCTAATCTGCAGGACCTGGACAAGCTGCTGCTGGGCGAGAATACCGAAGAGATGCTTGGCTGCGACCTCAAGCTCGAACTCGCGTCTCAGGTCACCAGCAAGGATGCGATCAAGTACTGTGAGTCGGTGGGCGACTATGTCTCGCGCGAGATCCTGAGCGAGATCCTCTCCGATACCGAGGATCATATCGACTGGCTGCAGACGCAACTCGAGCTGATCGGCAAGATCGGCCTGCAGAACTACCAGCAAAGCGCGATGGGCGGCGTCGAATAAGCCCATCGCCTGCAGGTTTTTCCAACATCGGATACACTGCGCCCCGCACCTCGGAGCGGTCCCACACGCGGACCGGCATCCCACGGCGGGGTGGCAGAGTGGTTATGCGACGGCCTGCAAAGCCGTTTACGACGGTTCGATTCCGTATCCCCGCCTCCAATTCCCCAATCCCCCCCGAAATCCCTTTTCATTTTCCGGACGCATTTTCGTCATCGCGGTGTCTTTGGGCTCGTGAATAAAAGCTGGCGCGCTTCATGCTGCATGGAAGGTGATTTGCAGCGTCATGCGCGGTCAGGCGTGGCGCGCGTCGCATTGGGCCATCTCCCTCTGGTAAGTCCGCCCCGATTGCGATACTGTCGAACCGGGCGTGCACCAAATGTCAGCATCTCGCAGCTCCCCAAGGGCGCACGTTCGTCGTACGACAAGTCCGGCTCTGGTACAGCCGCCGGCGACATTATCTGACCATGCAGGGCTTCCATGGCGTATCCGTCCAACGTGATGAGACATACAGAGGCTCCAGATGATTAGGGACTTGCGAATCCGCGCGGCGCAGCCGGCGGATGCCGCCGCAATCGGAGCGGTACTCGAGCGGTGTGGCCTTCCCGTGGACGACCTGGCGCGACTCGTCGGCGAGTTCCATGTGGCTGTACTCGAATCGCAGATTGTCGGTTGCGCGTGTGCCGAACTGTTCGGCGACTCCGCCATCGTGCGATCGGTGGCGGTACTGCGCGAATGGCGCGACCAGGGGATTGCGAGCCATCTCGTCAACGCCGTGATGATGCGCGCCCGTGCCAACGGCAGCCGCCGCGCCGTGCTGCTGACGTCGACTTGTCCGAGCTACTTCGCGCGTTATGGCTTCACGCTGATTCACGCATCGAAGCTGCCGCCGGAAATTCTCGAAAGCAAGGAGTTCCAGCGGATGCGCAATACCAGCGCGCTTTGCATGTGCTGCGAGCTGGCCTGAGTGACTTGGGCGTCGGCAGGATTCCGCAAAAGCGTCAATAATCGGGTCTCCGCAATTCGCACGAGCATCGAGGAGCCCCCATGCCAACCACCGTCCGCGCCGTCCGCCTTCACGAATTTGGTTTGCCGCAAGTGATGCGGCTCGAGTCCGTCGAATTGCCGCCACCAGCGGCGGGCGAGGCGCGCGTGCGGCATACCGCAATCGGTTTCAATTTCATCGACGTCTACCAGCGGCGCGGCACCTATCCACTGCCGGTCGGCACGGGTCTGGGCCATGAGGCCGCCGGCGTGGTCGAGGCGATTGGCGATGGTGTGACCGATGTCGCGGTCGGCGATCGCGTGGCCTACATGAACGCCGGACTCGGCGCCTACGCCGAAGGGCGCAATATCCCCGTGGACAAGCTTGTGAAGCTGCCGGATGCGATCAGCGACGAGCAGGCCGCGGCCGTGATCTTCAAGGGCATGACCGCGCAGTACCTGGTCCGCCATACCTACGCGGTGAAGCCGGGCGACACGGTACTCGTGCACGCGGCGGCAGGGGGCGTCGGGCAGATCCTGAGTGGCTGGGCGAAGGCGCTGGGCGCCCGCGTGATCGGCACGGCCGGGTCGGCGGCAAAATGCGAAATTGCCCGCGCCGTGGGATGCGACGTCGCGATCGACTACAGCCATGGCGATTGGGTCAAGCAGGTGCGTGACGCCACCGAGGGGCGCGGCGTGAACGTAGTCTATGACGCCGTGGGCAAGGACACCTTCCTCGGCTCGCTCGATTGCGCGCAGACCTTCGGCATGGTGGTGCTCTACGGCGGCGCGTCCGGCCCGGCGCCTGCCATCGAGCCCGAGTTGCTCAACAAGAAGGGCTGCCTGTACCTGACGCGGCCCTCGGTGTTCCCGCACAACGCTGATGCAACACGTTTCCGCGCCAATGCGAAGGACCTGTTCGATGCCATCGCCGCCGGTCACGTGAAGGTCCAGATTGGCGCGCGCTTTCCGCTGGCGGACGTGGCGCGCGCGCACGAGGCTGCCGAAGGCCGGGCGACTACCGGCGCGATCCTGCTGCTGCCCTGAGTGACCTGAGCGGGTTTGCCGCCTAGTGACGGTGGCCGCGATGCGCCGCGTGGCCATCGTCGCATTGATTGATTTCGACGCTCACGTGCACGAGTTCATCGTGTATCGATAGCGCGTGCCGCACGCGCTGCGGCGTCAGGCTGGCGTCGTGGGTGACCAGGCTGGCGATGCACGCGAATTTTTCACGGCCCACGCGCCAGACGTGCAGGTCGGCCACGCGCGTGCCGTCCTCGCCGTGCGAGAACTGCGCCAGCACTTCGCGTACTTCTTCGACCACCGGGTGATCCATCTCGCGATCGAGCAGCACCGTCCCGCTCTGGCGCATCAGGCCGATGGCCCAGCGGCCTACCAACACCGCGCCGACCAGACCCATCACCGGATCGAGCCAGCTCCATCCCAGCCACCAGCCACCCGCCAATGCAACGATCGCCAATACCGAGGTGGCGGCATCGGCCACCACGTGCAGATAGGCCGAACGCAGGTTGATGTCGTGATGGCGGTGGCCATGATCGTCGTGACCGCCGTGACCATGACCATGACCATGATCGTGGTGATCATGCCCGTGCGCCTGATGGCCGTGGTCGTGCCCGTGATCATGGCCGTGGTGCGCGCCGCCGAGGATCAACGCACAAGCCAGGTTGACGATCAGGCCGATCGCGGTGATCGCCATCGCCTCCTGATAGTGAATCGGCTGGGGAGTGAGCAGCCGCTCGACCGAGCCAAACACCATCAGGCCAGCGACGCCAAGCAGGAAGATGGCGCTGGCGAATGCGGCGAGAACTTCGATCTTCCAGGTTCCGAAAGAGAATCGGCCATCCTGCGACAGCCGGCGGGCCGCCGCATAGGCGAACGCGGACAGGCCGATGGCCAGTGCGTGCGAGCTCATGTGCCAGCCATCGGCTAGCAGTGCCATCGAGTTGAAGACGAGACCCGCGGCGATTTCGACGATCATCATCGCCAGCGTGATCCACATGACTAGCCGCGTGCCGCGTTCGGCCGCCTGGTTGCCTGCGTCGAACACGTGGGAGTGGGTCCACGCGGAGAGGTTTTGCGTGTGCACGGCGGTGCAGTCCGGATGGGTTGGATCGGGTTTGAAGTATGCGCGAAGGGTAGCAGCATGGGCGGTCGACAGGGCCTTCATCCCTGCCGTCGACATGGCTGCCCGGCTGCAGTCGGCTACCAACGGGGAGCTACCACCCGTGATATGGCGCGGCGGGGTCGTAGTGGCCGAAGCGCTCGGCGAGGAAGTCGACGAATGCGCGTACGCGTGCCGAGAGCTTGTCACGAGACAGATACACCGCATGGATGTCGGCGGCCTGCGCGGACCAATCCGGCAACACTTGCCGCAGCCGTCCCGAGCGCAGCAGTGGCGCGACCTCCCATTCGGACCTCAGCACGATGCCGTGGCCCTGCAGCGCCCAGTTGACGGCCACCTCGCCATCGTTGGTCGCCGCCATGCCGCGTACCTTGACCGTCTCCTGCCGTGCGGCGGATTGCTGGTGCTGGAGGTGCCAGGTGCCGTATGCGGCCTCGCTTTCGCGGATCACGATGCAGCGATGCTGCGTCAGCGCGCGTGGCGAGGCGGGCTCGCCGTGGCGGGCGAGGTAGGCGGGGGATGCGCACAGGAGCCGGCTATTGAGCGCGAGCCGTCGGGCGTTGAGGCGGGCGTCGGGCAGGTCGCCCACCAGGATGCCGACGTCGTAGCCTTCCTCGGCCAGATTCAGCGCGCGGTCAGTCAACTGAAGCTGCACTTCGATATCGGGACAGGCCACGAGAAAATCACCGATGGCGGGTGCCAGGTGGCGGCGTCCGAACCCGAGCGTGCCGTTGACGCGCAGCAGGCCGCGCGGCGCCACGCGGCTGCCACGCAAGCCCTGCTCCAGCTCGTCGAGCTCGGCCAGGATTCTTCCACCCTGGGCCAGATATGCCTCGCCCTCCGGCGTGACCGACAGTCGCCGCGTGGTGCGATTCAGCAGCCGCACCCCCAGGCGTGCCTCAAGCGCCGCCAGCCGCTTGCTGGTCGCCGATGGCGTGACGCCAAGCTGCTGCGCCGCGCCGGCAAGACTGCCGCGCTTGACGAGCAACACGAAGAACGCGAGATCGGAGAAGGCATCCATGGCGGCCGATTATTCGTGATGCATTCGTGAATTAAAGGCACGAATGTAAGTAATTTGGCGAAATTATAGCGATGGATTCCGCGATTAGACTGCGTGCATTCATTCATTCGAATTGCATTCACCCAGCCAATGCCATGACCGGTCGCACGCTATATCAGAAGCTCGTGGACTCGCACACGGTCGTCACGCTCGATGCGGACAACGTGCTGCTGTACGCGGATCTCCACATCATGAACGAGTACACGAGTCCGCAGGCGTTCGCCGGGCTCGCCGAGCAGGGCCGCAAGGTGGCGGCGCCGGGCCAGAACCTGGCCGTGGTCGATCACATCATCCCGACGCACGCGGAATCCCCGCGCGTGATCCAGGATCCCGCCTCGGCGCTGCAGGCTCGCAACCTGAAACGTAATTGCGACCTGCACGGTATTCCGCTGTTCGACACCAATGATCCGCTGCAGGGTATCGAGCATGTCATCGCGCCCGAGCACGGCATGATCCGGCCCGGCATGGTCGTGCTTTGCGGCGACAGCCATACCACCACCTACGGCGCATTCGGCGCGCTGGGCTTCGGTATCGGCACCTCCGAGGTGGAGCACGTGCTGGCCACGCAGACGCTGGTCTACCGGCTGGCGCGCGACATGCGTATCCGCGTGGATGGCCCGCTGCCATCGGGCACGACTTCGAAAGACCTGATCCTCCACATCATCGCGCGTATCAGCGCGCAGGGCGCGCGTGGCTACGCGGTGGAGTTCACGGGCAGCACGATCCGTGCGTTGTCGATGGAAGCGCGCATGACCCTGTGCAACATGACCGTGGAGGCGGGCGCGCGCGGGGCACTGATCGCGCCCGATGCCACGTCGATCGACTATGTCCTGCGCCGGGCACCAGACATCGACGCCGACATGGCCGAAACCGCGCGCCGGGCATGGGCCGGGCTGCGGTCGGATGCCGATGCCGGCTTCGATCTCGAACTGGCATTCGATGCCGCTGCGGTGGAGCCGTTCGTCACCTGGGGCACGAGCCCGGATCAGGCGATTCCCGTGAGCGCCACGGTGCCGCAGCCGGCCGACGCCGGGGACAGCATCGCCCGCGTCTCCGCCGAGCGCGCGCTTGAGTACATCGGCGTGACGCCCGGCGTGTCGCTGCAGGGGCTGCCTGTGCAGCGGGTGTTTATCGGCTCCTGCACGAATGGCCGCATCGAGGACTTGCGCCAGGTGGCCGCCGTGGTACGCGGTCGCAGGGTGGCGCCGGGCGTACGTGCAATGGTGGTGCCGGGCTCCGGCGCCGTGCGCGATCAGGCTGAAGCCGAGGGCATCGCGGCCTTGCTGATCGATGCTGGATTCGAATGGCGCAAGCCAGGCTGTTCGATGTGCCTCGCGATGAACGACGACGTGCTGGCGCCGGGCGAGCGCTGCGCGTCGACCACCAACCGAAACTTCGAGGGCCGCCAGGGCCGTGCCGGACGCACGCACCTGATGAGCCCGGCCATGGCAGCCGCCGCAGCCGTTACCGGCTGTATCACCGACGTGCGGGAACTGGAGATCCAACATGGATGACATCACGACGATCGAAGGTGTCGGCGCGCCACTACCGCTGCCGAACCTGGATACCGACCAGATCATGCCGAAGCAGTTCCTGCGTGGCATCGACAAGGCGGGGCTCGACCGCGGGCTGCTTCACGACATGCGTTTCGACGCGAACGGCGCCCCGCGTGCGGACTTCGTGCTGAACCAGCCGGCGTGGCGCGACACGCGCGTGCTGGTCGCCGGGCCGAACTTCGGCTGCGGTTCGAGCCGTGAGCACGCGGTCTGGGGGCTGCAGCAATATGGCATCCGCGCGGTCATCGCGCCGAGCTTCGGCGAGATCTTCTACTCGAACGCGATGAACAACCGGTTGTTGCTGGTGGCGCTGCCGCAGGCGGATGTCGACCAGATCATGGCGGCCGTGAGTGACCCCGTGGCGCCGGCGTCGATCCGTATCGACCTGTCGACCATGACGGTCAATGCCGGCGACTTCGCCAAGTCGTTCTCGCTCTCTCCGCGCCACCTCGACATGTTCCGGCTCGGCCTCGATGTCATCGGCATGTCGTTGACGCATGCCGATGCGATTGCGACATTCGCAAGCCGGCACCACGCGGACAACCGCTGGCTACGCGACGTGGCCGCGACTACCATGGCACGGCTCGGCCGCATGGCTGGCTGACGGAGGAGATACGATGTTCGAAGGATTCACGACCCAGCGCATTGATCACGACGGCGTGGCGATCCATGCGGTGGTCGGCGGAGAAGGTCCGCCGCTGCTGCTGTTGCACGGCCATCCGCAGACCCATGTGATCTGGCACAAGGTGGCCGGTGAACTGGCCCGGCATTTCACGGTGGTGGCCACCGATCTGCGTGGCTACGGCGATAGCGACAAGCCGGCGGGTCTGCCCGACCACAGCAACTACAGCAAGCGGACAATGGCGGCCGATCAGATGGCGGTGATGCGGGCACTCGGCTTCGAACGTTTCCGCGTGCTCGCTCACGACCGCGGCGCGCGCGTGGCGCACCGGCTGGCCGTCGATCATCCGCAGGCCGTGGAGAAGCTCGTGACGCTCGATATCGCCCCGACGCTGGCGATGTACGCGCAGACCATCGAGGCGTTTGCCCGGGCCTACTATCACTGGTTCTTCCTGATCCGTCCCGCGCCGTTCCCGGAGACCCTGATCGAGGCCGACCCCGAGCTTTACCTGCGCCAGACCATGGGTAGCCGCAGCGCCGGCCTGGCGCCGTTCACGGAAGAGGCGCTGGCCGAATACCTGCGCGGGCTGCGCCAGCCGGGCGCGGCGCATGGACTGTGCGAGGACTATCGCGCCAGCGCGGGCATCGATCTCGATCACGACCGCGCCGATATCGAGGCTGGCCGCATGATCGAATGCGAGATGCTGGCGTTGTGGGGAGCCGACGGGGCTGTCGGAAAGTGTTTTCAGCCACTTGAAGAATGGCGCAAGGTCGCCCGCCGTGTGACTGGTCGCGCACTGCCATGCGGCCACTACATCGCCGAGGAAATCCCGGAGCAACTGCTGGCGGAAGTGCTCCCGTTCCTGCGCGCCTGAGCGCGGCAACCTGTTGATTCCGCGATGTTTATCCTTCTCCCGCAGTCAGCCGGGAGAGGGATAATCGGCATCAGCGTGTGACTCGCGCCGATCGCGCCCGCGTAGGCCCCACCATATCCCGCCTCGCACTATCTCCAATTTTTTTGATATTCATGTTTAACCGCTGCTGTGCAGCATATGTCCTACGCTGGCATGATGGCGGCCAGGTGATTCTTTGATGAGTCGGATGTTGTCGTGTCAACGTGCGCGACAACCTGCGCAAACATACATTCATGAATGGATGTATAATGCGCAGCAAAAATTCATTCCAAGACCCCTTTACTGCTGTTAGTTTTCACAATGACGTACCGATTTATTGCAAGCTGTCTTGCCGTCTGGCTCGGAATCTGTGTCGCCGCGAGCTGGTTGGTGGAGCGACTCTGGGCTTGACCGCCTCTGAGCGGTAGAGTGCTTCAGCCGGCATGGCTGCCTATGCAGTTCCCTTCGATGTCCGTTGCCGAGCCAATCTCTCTTCCATGTCCATGAACAAGAAGACAGAACAACAAGAACATCACATGCCCCCCGCTAATCTCTCCCGCAAGCTACCCTCCGCCCGCCTTCTGGCCATTGCCGCGCTGGTGGCGGGCGCCAGTTCGGCGGCCAGCGCCGAGGAACTGGTTGGTTGGGCGCACCCCGCCGTGCAGGCCGCGTTCGCGCGCGATACCGACCATGGCATCAACAAGTACGAAATCGCGGTCAACTTCAACACGCCGATCCAGTACGGCAATCCCGATGGCTGGCTGTTCAGGCTGCAGGCGGAAGCCAATATGGGCTACTGGGACGCGCGCAGCGGCACCAATCGCCAGAACCTGATGGAGTTCGGCCTGACGCCGATCCTGCGTGTGGAAAAGCGCGGCGGCTACTTTGTGCCGTTCCTGGAAGCCGGCGTGGGTTTGCGCCTGCTGACGCACACATCGACGTCAGACCAGCACAATTTCAGCACAGCCTTCCAGTTTGGCGACATGGTCGGCCTGGGTGTGGGGTTCGGCAAGAATGCCGCGACCGAAGTGGGCATGCGCTTCCAGCACATCTCGAACGCCGGCATCAAGGAACCGAACCCGGGCACCAACCTGTACACCGGGTACGTGCGCTATCGCTTCTGATTCTGACGGCCGGCTGATCAGGCGGCGCGCGCCAACGCGCCCTGATCGCTGCGTACCGCATCGAAGAAGTCCCACAGCTGCGGTGCGTCGCTGGTCGCCACATTGAAGCGAATCCAGGGCGAATCGGCTTCGCCGGGCTCGAAGTAGGCGCCCGGCGCCAGCCAGATGCCGTGTTCCAGCGCAAGCGTGGCCAGCCGGTTGCCCGACGGCGCGGGCCCGTCGGCTTCTCGCATGCGTGCCCACGCGAACATCCCGCCTTCGGGGCGCAGCAGGACCTCCAGGCCGTGCGCGTCCATCTTCTCGGTCACCAGATCCTGCTGGGCGCGTAGCCGCTCGGCGAGCGCCGCCACGTGCCGGCCATAGTGCCCGCTGGTCAGGACCGAATACACGAGCCGCTCGGTCACTTCCGAGGACGTCAGTCCCACGGCCATCTTCGTGCGTGCGAAGGCCTTGGCCAGATCCGGGCTTGCGGCCAGATAGCCGACGCGCAGCGACGGCGCGATCGTCTTCGAGAAACCGTTCACATAGACCACCTGCGAGAGCCCGTCCATTGCCGCGAGCATCGGCGACCCGGCCGGCGCCAGTTCGCGATAGATGTCGTCTTCCACCACCAGTAGCCGGTGCTGCTCCGCGATCTGCAACACGCGGAACGCGTTCATGCTGGTCAGGCTCGCGCCGGTGGGGTTCTGCAGCACCGTGTTGATGAACAACGCACGCGGCGAGTGCTGGCGAATGGCGTCTTCGAGCGCGTCCGTGTCGAGGCCCGCAGCCGTGCGCGGCACGCCGATCGCGCGCAGGCCCGCCAGCCGAAGGATCTGCAGCAGATTGCAGTAGCACGGCGACTCCACCAGTACCGTGTCGCCGGGGCGCAACAGTGTGCGCACGACCAGATCCAGCGCCTGCGTGGCGCCCTGGGTCAGCACCACCTGTTGCGATTGCGCCGGAATGCCGTACTGGCTCAGGTGCGCGGCGATATGCTCGCGCAGCGCGCCGAAGCCATAGGGATGGCCGTATCCAGACACCTGCGCGGCCGGCACGCGCGCCGCGCTGCGCATGGCCTGATGCAATCCTTCCTCGTTGAGCCAGTCGCCGGGCAGCCAGCCGGCCCCTGCCTTGATCGGCACGGAGTGGTCGGCGAATACGTCGGAAAGCAGCCAGGCCGCGTTGAGTCCCGGGGCTTCCCAGTGCGGCACGCGCGCATGGCCGGCTGGGGCGTGCCGGTGTGCCACCGTGTAGCCGGAGCCGGGGCGGGCCGCGAGATACCCGAGCGCTGTCAGCCGGCCATAGGCCTCGGCTACGGTGAAGGTGCTGACATCGTGTTGCTGGGCGAAGCGACGCACCGACGGGAGCAACGCGCCGGCCCGCAGGGCCCGGCTGTCCACGAGCGCGGCGATGCCGGCGACGATCTGTTCGGTCAGCGTCTCGCCGCCACGGCGGCTGCGAACAAGGTTCAGGTTGAGCATTCGACGCCCGCAAGAGAACGAAACCTGTACAGTGTAGCGGGTACGGCGGATTGATGCGTTGCAGCGTGAGTCCTTATTCCAGTGCCAGCACGGGGCCTTCTGCTCGCGCCGTGTGATGTGATGTACCTGTACGGTTTGAGCTTCCTAAACTGTACGGTACGGCGTCGATCTCGCGACCGTATATTCTTGATGCCAGACCTCGCCGGTAGAGTTGCCCGAAACCGTGGCCGAACTCCCGAAATGAGCCCGGCTCCGCCCCACACCGCCTCACACCGCCATCAGGAGAATGTATGGACGCCGCCAAGACCGTGATCCCCGATCTCGAATCCCTGTGGATGCCCTTTACGGCCAATCGCCAGTACAAGTCCGCGCCGCGCCTGCTGGTATCGGCCAGCGGCATGTACTACACGACCCATGACGGTCGCCAGATCCTGGACGGTTGCGCCGGCCTCTGGTGCGTGGCCGCGGGCCACGCCCGCAAGGAAATCGTCGAGGCGATCGCGCAACAGGCCGCCACGCTCGACTACGCGCCGCCGTTCCAGATGGGCCACCCGCTCGAATTCGAAGCGGCGACCAAGGTGGCGTCGCTGATGCCGCAGGGGCTGGACCGCATCTTCTTCACGAACTCCGGTTCCGAATCGGTCGATACCGCGCTGAAGATCGCGCTGGCCTATCACCGTGCCCGTGGCGAAGGCCAGCGCACGCGCATCATCGGCCGCGAGCGCGGCTACCACGGCGTGGGCTTCGGCGGCATGGGCGTTGGCGGTATCGGGCCGAACCGCAAGATGTGGTCGGCCAATGTGATGCCCGGCACCGATCACCTGCCGGCCACGCTGAACATCGCCGAGGCCGCGTACTCGAAGGGCCAGCCGCAATGGGGCGCCCATCTGGCCGATGAACTCGAGCGGCTGGTCGCGCTGCACGATGCCTCGAACATCGCCGCTGTGATCGTGGAGCCGATGGCCGGTTCGGCCGGCGTGCTGATTCCGCCGGTCGGATATCTGGAAAAACTGCGCGAGATCACCAGCAAGCACGGCATCCTGCTGATCTTCGACGAAGTGATCACCGCGTTCGGCCGCCTGGGCGCCGCAACCGGCGCCGAGCGTCTGAAGGTGACGCCGGACCTGATCACCATGGCCAAGGCCATCAACAACGCCGCCGTGCCGATGGGCGCCGTGGCCGTGCGCCGCGAAGTACATGACGCGGTGATCAACGCCACGCCGCAAGGTGGCATCGAGCTGCCGCACGGTTACACGTACTCGGGCCATCCGCTGGCGATGGCGGCCTGTATCGCCACGCTCGACATCTACAAGCGCGACAAGCTGTTCGAACGCGCGGCCGAGATGTCGCCGAAGTTCGAGTCGGCCGTCCACGGCTTGCGTGGTGCGCCGTATGTGAAGGACATCCGCAACCTTGGCCTGGTGGCGGGCGTGGAACTGGAATCGCGCCCCGGCGCGCCGGGCGCACGTGCCTACGAGGCATTCCTGAAATGCCTGGAGCTGGGTCTGCTGGTACGCTACACGGGCGATATCCTGGCGTTCTCGCCGCCGCTGATCATTTCGGAGGCCGAGATCGACCAAATGTTCGACACCGTGCGCCAAGCCTTGCATAGCATCAAGTAAGACCCGCCCCAGAGCGCCAGAGACAACGAGGAAGACCGCAGTGAACATTGCAGAAAACCGGCAGATCGCCGAAATCCATCACTACGTTGGCGGAACCGTGCGCCGTGCGGGCACGGACCGCTTTGCCGATGTGTTCAACCCCGCCACGGGCGAAGTGGCTGCGCGCGTGGCCATGGGCTCAGCCGATGACGTGGCGGCAGCAGTCGCCGCCGCCAAGGCCGCGGCCCCGGCATGGGCGGAGATGCCGCCGCTGCGCCGCGCCCGCATCCTGTTCAAGTTCAAGGAACTGCTCGACCGCCATCACGACGACCTGGCCGCGCTGATCACGCGTGAGCACGGCAAGGTGTTTTCCGATGCCAAGGGTGAAGTGACGCGCGGTATCGAGGTGGTGGAATTCGCCTGCGGCATCCCCAACCTGCTCAAGACCGACTTCACCGACAACATCGGCGGTGGCATCGACAACTGGAACCTGCGCCAGCCGCTGGGCGTGGTGGCCGGCATCACGCCGTTCAACTTCCCGGTCATGGTGCCGATGTGGATGTTCCCGGTGGCCCTGGCGTGTGGCAACACGTTCGTGCTGAAGCCGTCCGAGCGAGATCCGTCGCCGAGCCTGCTGATCGCCGATCTGCTCAAGCAGGCCGGTCTGCCCGATGGCGTGTTCAACGTGGTGCAGGGTGACAAGGTCGCCGTCGACGCGCTGCTGGCGCACCCGGACGTGCAGGCACTGTCGTTCGTCGGTTCCACGCCGATCGCCGAGTACATCTACACGGAAGGCACGAAGCACGGCAAGCGCGTGCAGGCGCTGGGCGGCGCGAAGAACCACCTGGTGGTGATGCCCGACGCCGATCTCGATCAGGCCGTGGACGCGCTGGTTGGCGCGGCGTACGGTTCCGCCGGTGAGCGCTGCATGGCGATCTCGGTGGCCGTGGCCGTTGGCGACGTGGCCGACCGTCTGGTGCCGCGTCTGGCCGAGCGCGCGGCCACGCTGAAGATCCGCAACGGCATGGAGGACGACGCCGAAATGGGTCCGCTGGTGACCGCCGCGCACAAGGCGAAGGTCGAGGGCTATATCGCCAAGGGCGTGGCCGAAGGCGCGAAGCTGGTGACCGATGGCCGCGGCCACAAGGTGGACGGTCACGAGAACGGCTTCTTCGTCGGTGGCACGCTGTTCGACAACGTCAAGCCGGACATGACGATCTACAAGGAAGAGATCTTCGGTCCGGTGCTGTCAGTGGTACGCGTGCACGACTTTGCCGAGGCGGTGGATCTGATCAATCGCCACGAGTTTGGCAATGGCGTGTCGTGCTACACCAGCGACGGCGGCATCGCACGCGCTTTCGCGCGTCAGATCCAGGTGGGCATGGTCGGCATCAACGTGCCGATTCCGGTGCCGATGGCGTGGCATTCGTTCGGTGGCTGGAAGCGCTCGCTGTTCGGCGATCACCACGCTTACGGCGAGGAAGGTGTGCGCTTCTACACACGCTACAAGAGCGTGATGCAACGCTGGCCGGACAGCATCGCCAAGGGTGCGGAGTTCACGATGCCGGTGGCGAAGTAACGGCGTCAGCGCACGGCGACTGTCGGTTGGATCGGGCGTCCCTTAGGGGGCGCCCTTTTTTTGGCGAGTTTCTTTTGCGAGTATCATGCCGCCCTTTCGCTGGCGCCGCTGCCGTTCAAAAGATGCGCAGCCCAAACCGCCGGCGGATTCCGCACAACCTATAGTCCTTACACGGACTTTCTGCCGGAGCCGCGCCATGAGTCTCTTTCGCACCAAAAACATCGACGCCATGCTGGAAGTCAGCGAGCACGACGGATTGCGAAAGGTGCTGGGGGCGGTGGATCTGGTGCTGATGGGTATCGGGGCCATCATCGGCACCGGGATTTTCGTGCTGACTGGCACCGGGGCGCTGACCGCGGGCCCCGCGCTGACGGTGTCGTTCGTGATCGCGGCCATGGCCTGTGGCTTCGCGGCGCTGTGCTATGCGGAGTTCGCTTCCGCGATCCCCGTATCGGGTTCGATCTACACGTATAGCTACGCCACGCTCGGCGAGATCGTGGCGTGGATGATTGGCTGGGACCTGCTGCTCGAGTACGGGCTGGCCACGTCGGCGGTGTCAGTAGGGTGGTCCGGCTACTTCCAGTCGCTGATCGCCGGGTTCGGCATCCATCTGCCGACCGTGCTGACTGCCGCGCCGGGCGCGGTGCCCGGTGAACACACGCTGTTCAACCTGCCCGCCTGCCTGATCATGCTGGCGATCACCTGGATCGTTTCATACGGCGTCAAGGAGTCGGCGCGACTCAACAACGTGATGGTGGCGATCAAGATCGGCGTCGTGCTGCTGTTCATCGCCGTCGGCGTCTGGCACGTGAAGCCCGCCAACTGGCAGCCGTTCGCGCCGTTCGGCATGACCGGCGTCTTCAACGCCGCCGCGCTCGTCTTCTTCGCGTTCATCGGGTTCGATGCGGTGACGTCGGCCGCCGAGGAAGTGCGCAACCCGCGCCGTGACCTGCCGATCGGCATCATCGGCTCGCTGGCGGTTTGCACCATCCTTTACGTGACCGTGGCAGCCATCATGACCGGCATCGTGCCATTCATGAAGTTCGAGGGCGTTGACCATCCGGTGTCGCTGGCGCTGCAATACGCGGGGCAGAACTGGGTGGCCGGGTTTGTTGATCTGGGCGCCATCCTCGGCATGACCACCGTGATTCTGGTGATGACCTACGGGCAGACGCGGATCATCTTCGCCATGTCGCGCGACGGGTTGCTGCCGGAAGCGTTATCGACGGTGCACCCGGTTCATGCAACGCCGTACACGGCCACGTGGACCGTCGGCATCGTGTTCGCGGCGATCGCCGCCTTCGTGCCGCTGAACGTACTGGCCGAACTGATCAACATCGGCACGCTGGCCGCGTTCACGCTGATCTCGATCGCGATCCTTGTGTTGCGCCGCACGCGCCCAGATTTGCGGCGCGGCTTCCGCTGCCCGGGCGTGCCCGTGGTGCCGCTGCTGGCCGTTGGCTTCTGCCTGTTCCTGATGGCCCATCTGCAGGCGCTGACCTGGATTGCATTCCTGTGCTGGATCGGGCTGGGTCTGATCATTTACTTCGCTTACTCGCGCCGCAACGCGGTGCTGCACAACCACGGCGGCGACGCCGAGGGCTGATCAGCGGCTGCCGGCGTCCTCGAGGAACGCGCGTGCGCGGGGATCGCTCGCGTAGGCCGAGTTGATGCGCACCCACGCCGTGGTCTCGCCGCCGGGGCGAAAGAAGTGTCCCGGCGCCAGCGCCACGCCGTGGTTTTCGGCCAGCGCGACGAGTTCGCGCGAGTCCTCGATGCCGCGCGGACGCGCCCACAGGAAATTGCCGCCTGCCGGCTCGCAGAACACGTCCCAGTTGTACTGACCCAGAAGCTTGACCACATCGGCCGTGACTTCGCGCGTGCGTACGCGCAGCCGCTCCACGTATTTGCGGTAGTTGCCGCGCTCCAGCATCGTCGCGGTGACGGCTTCGGCGAAATGGGAGCCCGCCACGCTCGTCAGCACCTTCACGTCGATCAGGTCCTTGACCAGCGCCTTGTCTGCGACGATGTAGCCCACGCGCAGCGCCGCCGACACCGTCTTCGAAAACCCGCCAACGTAGATCACGTGCTCGAGCTGGTCGAGCGTGGCCAGCCGGTCGGTGAAGTTGAGCTGGAAGTCCGAGAAGATGTCGTCTTCCACGAAACGGAAGTTGTGCTTGCGCGCCAGTTCGAGCAGCCGGAATGCCACCGGTGGCGCCAGCGTCGAGCCGGTGGGGTTCTGCAGCACGCTGTTCGTGAAGAACAGCTTCGGCTTGTGATCACGCAGCAGGCGCTCGCAGGCCTCGGGGTCAGGCCCGTTCGGCGTGTGCGGCACGCCCACGAGCTGCACGCCCTGCATGCGCAGCAAGCCGAACAGGTTGTAGTAGCCGGGGTCTTCCACGAACACGGTATCGCCGGGCTTGAGCAGGTGGCGCGCCACGAGGTCGAGCGCCTGGCTTGCGCCCGTCGTGATCAGGATCTGAGACAACTCGGCCTGGATGCCGACCTGCCGCACGCGCGTCAGCACCTGCTTGCGCAGTTCCGGATGACCCAGCGGCGTGGCGTAGTGGATCACGCTGTCGATGTCGTGGCGCGTGATGTGGCGAATGGCCTGCGTCAGGCCCTCCACGTCGCGCCATTCCTCGGGCACGAAGCCGCCAGCCAGCTTCAGCGTGCCACTGGGGTGGTGGAACTGGTCGATGATATGGAGCGACAGGTCCTCGGCCAGACTCGGGTCGGACCAGCCGCGCCCACTGCGCCCGGCCAGCGTGCTGTCCGCGACGTAGAAGCCCGAGCCTTGCCGCGAATCGACCAATCCCTGCGAGACCAAGCGGTCGTAGGCCTCGATAACCGGAAAACGGCTGATGCCGTGCTCGGCGGCCATTTGCCGGATCGACGGCAGACGCGCGCCAGGCAGCGCTTCCCGCGAGCTGATCCAGGCCTTCACGCCCAGCACGATCTGTTCGGTCAGCGGTACGCCGGTGGAGGGGTCTAGTAGGAGTCTCATAGGAGGCGGCAGCGGCAACTGTCAGCAAAAACTACTGAACAGTTCAATGAAAACTGTTCGGAACTGTGCATGGGATTGTAGTCCGCGCCATGAATAATGGAAGCGTGGCGCGGCGTCACCGGAATCCTCACCGTCGCGCCGGCAAGATCAGGAGACACCCATGCGCGAACTCAGGACATTTGAGCTTGAAGAACCCGACCAACCCGTGACGTGGCGTGCCCGGCACGGCCACAGCGTCACCGCGCTGGAAGGCCGGTTGTGGCTGACCGTGGAAGGGCATCTGGCCGATATCTGGCTGCGGCCCGGCGATGTCATGACGCTGCCGGAAGGCACGCGCGTCTGGCTGTCGGGCGACGCACCCGGGTCGCGGTTCCTGCTGACCGAATCCCCCGCGCCGTGGTCGTTGCGGCGCGCGGTCTTCATCACCCGCCAGTTTGCCCGCCGCTGGGGCGAACACAAGACCGCCGCCTTCGGCGACTGCCCGCGGATCAGCGCCTGATCCGCCCCTGATTCGCCGCTACGGCTTTACTGTCTGGACCCCGACGCCCGCCTGGCGGGCGTCCGTGGCCATCACGCCGCTTCACCCAGTCCCTCCTCTGTGCGACGATGCCGCCATGGCGACCGAGGCTTACGCGCGCGCCTTGCCTTACGTTAACGTAAACGTCATATAATCGTCCGGCCCTCGTCAACGTGGTCGTCAGAACCACCGGCGTGCGGCAGCCAGCCACAAAACAGAGCGGTGGAGACAATGACTGATCTTTCTGATGTGAGCAGGACCGCGGCCGCCAAGCCGCCGGCAGTGCCTGGCCGGGGACCGGCCAACAAGGTGCGCTTTGTCACCGCGGCGTCGCTGTTCGACGGCCACGACGCGTCGATCAACATCATGCGGCGCATCCTTCAGTCGCAGGGGTGTGAAGTCATCCACCTCGGCCACAACCGCTCCGTGCAAGAGGTCGTCACGGCCGCGCTGCAGGAAGACGTGCAGGGCATCGCCATCTCCAGCTACCAGGGCGGGCACGTCGAATACTTCAAGTACATGATCGATCTGCTGCGCGAGCACGGCGGCGAGCACATCCAGGTGTTCGGCGGCGGCGGCGGCGTGATCGTGCCGGACGAGATTCGCGAGCTCCAGGCCTACGGCGTGGCCCGCATCTACAGTCCCGAGGACGGCCAGCGCATGGGGCTGGCCGGCATGATCACCGACATGGCGCAGCGTTGCGATATCGACCTGACGCGCTACGCACCCACTACGCTCGACACCGTGGTCGCCGGCGACCGCCGCGCGCTGGCGCAACTGATTACCGCGCTCGAGAACGGCAAGGCGGACCCGGAACTGGTCAGCGCACTGCATGCCCAGGCGAAGGCCGCTGCCGTGCCGGTCCTGGGCATCACTGGCACGGGCGGCGCGGGCAAGTCATCGCTGACCGATGAACTGATTCGCCGCTTCCGGCTTGATCAGGACGACGCGCTTTCGATCGCCGTGATCTCGATCGACCCGTCGCGCCGCAAATCGGGTGGCGCATTGCTGGGCGACCGCATTCGCATGAATGCGATCAACCACCCGAACATCTTCATGCGTTCGCTGGCCACCCGCGAGGCTGGCTCGGAGATCTCCCAGGCGCTGCCCGACGTCATCGCCGCGTGCAAGGCGGCGCGTTTCGATCTCGTGATCGTGGAGACGTCCGGCATCGGCCAGGGCGACGCAGCCATCGTGCCGCACGTCGACCTGTCGCTCTACGTGATGACGCCGGAATTCGGCGCGGCCAGCCAGCTCGAGAAGATCGACATGCTCGACTTCGCCGACTTCGTGGCCATCAACAAGTTCGACCGCAAGGGTGCGCAGGACGCCTGGCGCGACGTGGCCAAGCAGGTGCAGCGCAACCGCGAGCAATGGCACAGCCGGGCCGAGGACATGCCGGTCTATGGCACGCAGGCATCGCGCTTCAATGACGATGGCGTGACCATGCTCTACCAGGGACTGGTGGGGGCGCTGGGCGCGCGTGGCATGAGCCTGAAGCCGGGCACGCTGCCGAATCTGGAAGGCCGGATCTCGACCGGCCAGAATGTGATCGTGCCGCCTGCGCGCAGCCGGTATCTGGCGGAACTGGCCGATACGGTGCGCGCCTACCATCGCCGCGTGGTCGCCCAGAGCAAACTGGCGCGTGAGCGCCAGCAACTGCGCGCGGCGCATGACATGCTGCAGGGCGCTGGCCACGAGAGTGCCGCGCTCGAGACGCTGGCCAGCGAACGCGACGTCTCGCTTGGCGCGGTGGAGCGCAAGCTGCTGGCGATGTGGCCGCAAATGCAGCAGGCCTACAGCGGCGACGAGTACGTCGTGAAGATTCGCGACAAGGAAATCCGCACCGGCCTGATCAGCACCACGCTGTCGGGCACCAAGATCCGCAAGGTGGTGCTGCCGCGCTTCGAGGACGAAGGCGAGATCCTGAAGTGGCTGATGCGCGAGAACGTGCCGGGCAGCTTCCCGTACACGGCCGGCGTGTTCGCGTTCAAGCGCGAGGGTGAGGACCCCACGCGCATGTTCGCGGGCGAGGGCGATGCTTTCCGCACCAATCGCCGCTTCAAGCTCGTTTCCGAAGGCATGGAGGCCAAGCGGCTGTCCACGGCGTTCGACTCGGTCACGCTCTACGGTGAAGACCCGCACGAGCGGCCGGACATCTACGGCAAGGTGGGCAACTCCGGCGTGTCGATCGCCACGCTCGAGGACATGAAGGTTCTCTACGATGGCTTCGACCTGACCAACCCGTCCACGTCGGTCTCGATGACGATCAACGGCCCGGCGCCCACGATCCTGGCGATGTTCATGAACACGGCCATCGACCAGCAGATCGACCGTTTCCGCGCCGATAACGGCCGCGATCCGACAGCCGACGAGGAAGCGAAGATTCGCGCGTGGGTGCTGCAGAACGTGCGCGGCACGGTGCAGGCTGACATCCTGAAGGAAGACCAGGGCCAGAATACGTGCATCTTCTCGACCGAGTTCTCGCTCAAGGTGATGGGGGACATCCAGGAGTACTTCGTCCACCATCAGGTGCGCAACTTCTACTCCGTGTCGATCTCGGGCTATCACATCGCCGAAGCCGGTGCGAATCCGATTTCGCAACTGGCCTTCACGCTGGCCAACGGCTTCACGTATGTCGAGGCCTATCTGGCGCGCGGCATGCATATCGACGACTTCGCGCCCAACCTGTCGTTCTTCTTCTCGAACGGCATGGACCCGGAGTACAGCGTGCTGGGCCGCGTGGCACGCCGCATCTGGGCGGTGACGATGCGCGACAAGTACGGCGCCAACGACCGCAGCCAGAAGCTCAAGTACCACATCCAGACATCGGGCCGGTCACTGCACGCGCAGGAGATCGATTTCAACGACATCCGCACCACGCTGCAGGCCCTGATCGCGATCTACGACAACTGCAATTCGCTGCACACCAACGCATATGACGAAGCCATCACCACCCCGACGGCCGAATCGGTGCGCCGGGCGCTGGCGATCCAGCTGATCATCAATCGCGAATGGGGCGTGGCCAAGTGCGAGAACCTGAATCAGGGCAGTTTCCTGATCGAGGAACTGACCGATCTCGTCGAGGAGGCCGTGCTGCAGGAGTTCGAGCGCATCGCCGAGCGCGGCGGGGTGCTGGGCGCGATGGAAACCGGCTACCAGCGCGGCAAGATTCAGGAGGAATCGCTGTACTACGAACAGCTCAAGCACGACGGCACCTTGCCGATCATCGGCGTGAACACGTTCCGCAATCCGAACGGGGACCCGACGCCACAAACGCTGGAACTGGCCCGCTCCAGCGAGGACGAGAAGCAGAGCCAGTTGCACCGCCTGACGGAATTCCATGGGGCGCACCAGGCCGATGCGGAGGCGATGCTGGCAAGGCTGCGCCAGGCCGTGATCGACAACCGGAACGTCTTTGCCGTGCTGATGGACGCCGTGCGCGTGTGCTCGCTGGGGCAGATCACGCACGCGCTGTTCGAGGTCGGTGGGCAATACCGGCGCAATATGTAATTGCGTCGATGGAAATAATGGGTGGGGCGGTTCACGGCGGCGGACGCTGGGGCTACACTCAGCGTTCCGCTTGAAAAACCGAGACACCCATGCAGGCCGAGTACGACAGCAACAACATCTTCGCGCGCATCCTGCGCGGCGAACTCCCGTGCTTCAAGGTTTATGAAGACGCGGACACGATTGCGTTCATGGACATCATGCCGCAATCAGACGGTCACACACTAGTGGTGCCGAAGGAGCAGGCCGTCGACGTGTTCGGCCTGTCCGAGGCCGGCGCGGCCGCGGCGATCCGTGCGACGCAGATCGTCGCGCGTGGCGTGCGCGAGGCCTTCCAGCCCGATGGCGTGGTGATCAGCCAGTTCAATGGCGCAGCGGCCGGCCAGACCGTGCCGCACATCCACTTTCATATCGTGCCGCGCTACGTGGACCAGCCGCTGCGCGGCCATGCACGCCAGCAACAGGACATGGGCGTGCTCAAGCAGCACGCCGAGCGCGTCATTGCCGCGCTGGCGAAGCTCAAGGGCTGAGCGCGCCCGAAAATCGAATCACCAAACAACTGGAAACTGAAGGAAGGAAGACAGACATGGCAATCAAGACAGTGGGCATCGTTGGTGCCGGCACGATGGGTAACGGCATTGCGCAGGCCTGCGCGGTGGTCGGCATCGACGTGGTGATGATCGACATCAGCGACGCCGCCGTCCAGAAGGGCATCGCCACCGTGGCCGGCAGCCTCGACCGTCTGATCAAGAAGGAAAAGGCCACCGAGGCGGACAAGGCCGCGGCGCTGGCACGTATCCACGGCAGCACGTCGTACGACGATCTGAAGCGCGCCGACATCGTGATCGAGGCGGCCACCGAAAACTTCGACCTGAAGGTCAAGATCCTGAAGCAGATCGATGGCATCGTCGGCCCCGACGTGATCGTTGCATCGAACACCTCGTCGATCTCGATCACCAAGCTGGCCGCTGTAACGTCGCGCGCGGACCGCTTTATCGGCATGCACTTCTTCAACCCGGTGCCGATGATGGCGTTGGTCGAACTGATTCGTGGCCTGCAGACCAGCGATGCCGCGCACGCCGACGTCGAGGACCTCGCCAAGCGTCTGGGCAAGTACCCGATCACGGTCAAGAACAGCCCGGGTTTCGTGGTCAACCGCATTCTCTGCCCGATGATCAACGAAGCGTTCTGCGTGCTCGGTGAAGGCCTGGCCTCGCCCGAGGAAATCGACGAAGGCATGAAGCTCGGCTGCAATCATCCGATCGGTCCGCTGGCGCTGGCCGACATGATCGGTCTGGACACGATGCTTGCCGTCATGGAAGTGCTCTACACCGAGTTCGCCGATCCGAAGTACCGTCCGGCCATGCTGATGCGCGAAATGGTGGCCGCAGGCTATCTGGGCCGCAAGACGGGCCGTGGCGTGTACGTGTACAGCAAGTAAGTCTCACGCGCGCGTTGCGCGCTGATCCGGCCCCTTCCGCCACGGCGAGGAGGGGCCGAAGGTGGCGAAAGGCCTACCGGAAATGGCTGCGCAGCGCTGGCTGATCGTCATTCCCCATACTGCCGCAGTCCCTCCAGATCGAGTGCTTCGATCACACCATAATCCACACGCACCAGCCCCTGTTGTTCCAGCACCTTGAGGGCCTGGTTCGCGCGCTGACGCGAGATGCCTGCGAGCAGTCCGATCTCCTCCTGCGAGATTTCGAGCGTGGTGCCAATGCCGGGATAGAGGCTCTCATTGAACAGCGACGACACGGCGCGTGCCACGCGTGAATCGATGTCGAGCAGCCGTTCGTATTCGACCGCCGCGATGAACTGGCCAAGCCGGTCATTGAGCTGCATCAGCAGAAATCGCGTGAACGGCAGGCTGGTATCCAGCAACCACTGAAAAGTCTCGATGGGAATGAAGGCGATACGTGATCGGCGCAGCGCCATGACGTCGTACTTGCGGATCTCGTGCTTGAGCACCGCGCCTTCGCCAAACCATCCGCCCGTGGGCACGCCCGTGAACGTGACCGACTTGCCCGACGGCGAGACAGTTGTGATCTTGACCACGCCTTCCACGACGCCGAGCCAGTGCTCGGCCATCTCGCCCTTGTGGCAGACATACTCGCCCTGGGTGTACTCGCGCACCGTAGTCACGCGTTTGACACGCGCGCGTTGTTCGGGGCTCAGGTTGGTGGCCCAGGCGCATCGGTCGATGAAGTCGTTGTTGGTGGCGGTCATCTCAATCGTAGGGATTAACCCGGAATTGTCATCGGCGTGACAACCCCGGGGGATGGCATCGGCTATCTTACGATCACGCGGAACCGGCCTTTGCCAGCACATCCAGGTGCGATTGCACAAACAGGCAAGGCAGGCATGATGCAGTGCGGCAGCGCCGCATGTGACGTGCCCAGTATAACGACCGGTCTGGGGGCTTGATACCCGGCGTGGCCCGTAGGGAACCAACCCTGCGTCCGATGGTGGAGAGGAGACAGCGATGCAGGAATCGTCGGCAACGACCTTCCCGCGATGCCTGCTGGCGCACGCCACGCAGCGGCCCGATCATCCGGCCTATCGCGAGAAGGATCTCGGTATCTGGCAGACATATGGCTGGTCGCAGACCGCGAACGAGGTTAGGGCCCTTGCCTGTGGGCTCGCGGCGCTGGGCTTCCGGCGCGGCATGAACCTGGCCGTGGTCGGTGACAACCGTCCGCGTCTTTACTGGGCCATGACCGCCGCCCAGGCGCTGGGCGGCATTCCGGTGCCGCTGTACCAGGACGCGATCGCCAACGAGATGATCTACGTGCTCGACGATGCGGAGATCGAGTTCGCGATCGTCGAGGACCAGGAACAGGTCGACAAGCTGCTCGAAGTGGAATCGCAGCTCGCCGCGCGTGGCCGCGCGGTACGCCACCTGATCTACGAAGACCCACGCGGATTGCGCGACTACGATCATCCGTCGCTGCTTTCGTACGAACGCGTGCAGGAGATCGGCCGCGAGTTCGACCGCGCGAACCCCGGATTCTTTGACGCGGCAGTGCAGGCCGGCGCGCCGGAAGACACGGCCATCATCCTCTATACATCCGGCACCACTGGCAAACCGAAGGGCGTGTGCCACTCGCATGCGGGCCTGATTGGCTCGGCCCGTAACGGCTGCAAGTTCGATGGCCTTGGTGCCGATGACGACGTGCTGTCGTACCTGCCGATGGCCTGGGTAGGCGACAACCTGTTCTCGTACGCGCAGGCGCTGGTGGCAGGCTTCACCGTGAACTGCCCGGAGTCCCGCGAGACCGTGATGACAGATCTGCGCGAGATCGGCCCGACCTACTACTTCGCGCCGCCGCGCATCTATGAAGGATTGTTGACGCAAGTCATGATTCGCATGGAGGACGCGGGCTGGATCAAGCGCCGCCTCTTTCAATGGGCGATGAACGTGGCGCGCCGTTGCGGCGCGGACATCCTCGACAAGCGGCCGGTAGCGACGCTGGATCGGCTGCGCTATGCGCTGGGTGAAGCGCTAATCTACGGCCCGCTGCGCAACGTGCTTGGCATGAGCCGCATCCGCGTGGGCTACACGGCGGGCGAGGCGATCGGCCCGGACCTGTTCCGCTTCTATCGCTCGATCGGCATTAACCTGAAGCAGTTCTACGGCCAGACCGAAACCTGCGCTTACGTCTGCCTGCAGCCGGACGGCCAGGTCAAGTTCGATACGGTGGGACCGGCCGCCCCAGGCATGGAAATCCGCATCGCCGAAAACGGCGAAGTGCTGGTGCGCGGCGTGGGGCTGCTCAAGAACTACTACAAGCGCGACGACGCCACACGCGAGGCGATCAACGACGAAGGCTACTTCCTGACCGGCGACGCCGGCGTGATCGATGCCGACGGGCACCTCAAGATCATCGACCGGGCCAAGGACGTGGGCAAGCTGGCCGATGGCTCGATGTTCGCGCCCAAGTACATCGAGAACAAGCTCAAGTTCTTCCCGTACATCAAGGAAGCGGTGGCCTTCGGTACCGACCGCGACCGCGTCTGCGCGTTTATCAATATCGACTTCGACGCCGTGGGCAACTGGGCCGAGCGCCGCCATTTGCCCTATGCGGGCTACGTCGACCTGGCTGCCCAGCCCGACGTGATCGCGATGATCGCCGAATGCGTCGAGCAGGTGAACGCCGATCTGGCCGCCGATGCGATGCTGGCTGGGTCGCAGATCGCACGCTTCCTGATCCTGCATAAGGAACTCGATCCGGACGACGACGAACTCACGCGCACGCGCAAGGTGCGGCGCGGCTTCATCGCGGAGAAGTACGGCGTGCTGGTCGAGGCGCTCTATGCGGGCAAGCCCGAGCAGTTCATCGAGACGCGCGTGAAGTTCGAGGATGGGCGCGAGGGCAGCGTGTCGGCCACGCTGAAGCTGGTGGATGTGAAGCGCTTCCCGCCCGTAGGCGGCGCGCGCGCGGCGTGAGCACGGAGGGTATGGCATGACGGTCACCCAGACAGCGTGGCAAGGCGGCATGGCCCGCGTGGACGCCACAGGCACGTTGGTGCCGCCGGGCGCGATTGCCCCGGCCGGGCACGTGGAGGGCACGCACGGCGACAGCCCGCGCCCCGGCAGTGCGCGTGAGCCAGAGTCGACGTCCCACGTTCGCACGCGCGGCGACGTGATTCTCGATCTGCAGAACATCTCGCTGTCGTTCGGCGGCGTGAAGGCGCTGACCGATATCTCGTTCGACGTCTGCGAGCACGAGATCCGCGCAATCATCGGCCCGAACGGCGCGGGCAAGAGTTCGATGCTGAATGTGATCAACGGCGTCTATCACCCGCAGCAGGGCCGCATCGTGTTTCGAGGCCAGGAGCGTCGCCAGATGCATCCCACGGCTGCTGCGCGCCAGGGCATCGCACGGACGTTCCAGAACATCGCGCTGTTCAAGGGCATGACCGTGCTGGACAACATCATGACCGGCCGCAACACGCAGTTCCGCACGGGCGTGTTCGCCCACGCGCTCTGGTGGGGGCCGGCCCGCGCCGAAGAGATGCGTCATCGCCGCAAGGTCGAGGAGGTGATCGACTTCCTCGAGATCCAGGCGATCCGCAAGACACCGGTCGGCAGGCTGCCTTACGGCCTGCAGAAGCGCGTGGAACTGGCGCGCGCGCTGGCTGCGGAACCGTCGATGCTGTTGCTCGATGAACCGATGGCGGGCATGAACGTGGAAGAGAAGCAGGACATGTGCCGTTTCATCCTGGACGTGAACCATCAGTTCGGCACCACCATCGTGCTGATCGAGCACGACATGGGCGTGGTGATGGATATCTCCGACCGCGTGGTGGTACTCGACTACGGCAAGAAGATCGGCGATGGCACGCCCGATGAGGTCAAGTCGAACCCGGACGTGATTCGCGCATACCTCGGCACGGCGCACTGAGCGCCCCGGGGTCATAGAGAGCATTGAGAGGATAGCGGCGATGAGTTTCTTCTTCGAAATCCTGATCGGCGGCTTGCTGTCAGGACTGATGTACTCGCTCGTGGCACTGGGCTTCGTGCTGATCTACAAGGCGTCAGGCGTGTTCAACTTCGCGCAGGGCGCGATGGTCTACTTCGCCGCGCTTGCCGTGGTCGGGTTGATGGACAAGGGGCTGCCGATGTGGGCCGCCGTGATCGGCGCGTTCATCGTCATGATCATCGTCGGCATGAGCACCGAGCGCTTCGTGCTGCGCAAGCTGGTCAACCAGCCGCCAATCACGCTGTTCATGGCCACGATCGGGCTGTCGTTCTTCCTGGAGGGGCTGGGGCCGCTGCTTTTCGGCAACGAGGTGCGCCCGATCCAGCTCGGCATCGTTGACGAGCCGATTGAATCGATCCTGACGCGCTTCAACATCGTCGTGTCGAAGTTCGACCTGGCCGCCGCGCTGATCGCGGCAGTACTGGTGGCGGGGCTGGCGCTGTTCTTCCAGTACACCAAGGTCGGCCGCGCGCTGCGCGCGGTGGCGGACGACCATCAGGCCGCGCTTTCGCTCGGGATTCCGCTGCAGAACATCTGGGCCATCGTCTGGGGCGTGGCCGGATTCGTGGCGCTGGTGGCCGGCATGTTGTGGGGCTCGCGCAATGGCGTGCAGTTCGCGCTGACGCTGACGGCGCTCAAGGCGCTGCCGGTGCTGATTCTCGGCGGCTTCACGTCGGTGCCCGGCGCGATCGTCGGCGGGCTGATCATCGGCGCATCGGAGAAGCTGGCCGAGATCTACATCCCGCCGGTGTTCCAGTCGGTGTTCGGCGGCAATTTCGGGGGGATCGAAGGCTGGTTCCCGTATGTGTTCGCGTTGCTGTTTCTGCTCGTACGGCCAGAGGGGCTGTTCGGCGAGAAGCACATCGACCGCGTCTGACGGAGAGCCGACATGCTTTATCGCGAATCCGGACAGTTCAAGACCAGCTACGTTGCCGACAGCCAGATTTTCCCGATCCGGCAGGACCGCATCTTCTTTGCCCTGCTGATGGCGGTGGCGTTCGTGGCGATTCCGTTCGTCGGCACCGAATACTGGCTCAGCGCCATCCTGACGCCGTTCCTGATCTTCTCGCTGGCGGCGCTTGGACTCAACATTCTCACCGGCTACGCTGGCCAGCTCTCGCTCGGCACGGCCGCATTCATGGCGGTGGGCGCGTACGCGGCCTACAACTTCCAGCTTCGGATCGAAGGCATTCCGGTGCTGCTGACGTTCATCCTGGCCGGCGCGTCGGCGGCGGTGGTGGGTGTGGCGTTCGGGCTGCCGTCGCTGCGCATCAAGGGCTTCTACCTGGCGGTGGCCACGCTGGCCGCGCAGTTCTTCGTGGTGTGGGCGCTGACCAAGTTTCCCTGGTTGTCGAACAACAGTTCCTCGGGCGTGATCACGGCGCAGCGGCTCGACCTGTTTGGCGTGGCGATCGACACCCCGGTGAAGAAGTATCTGTTTGTGCTGGGCATCGTCACCGTGCTGGCGCTGATCGCCAAGAACCTGGTGCGCTCGGCCACGGGCCGCGCGTGGATGGCGGTGCGCGACATGGACGTGGCGGCCGAGGTGATCGGCATCCCGCTGATGCGCACCAAGCTGCTGGCGTTCGCAGTCAGCTCCTTCTATTGCGGCGTGGCTGGCGCGCTGTATGCGTTCTGCTATCTGGGCTCGGTGGAGCCAGATGGCTTCTCGCTCGATCTGTCGTTCCGCATCCTGTTCATGATCATCATCGGCGGCGTGGGCAGCATCCTGGGCTCGTTCCTGGGCGCCGCATTCATCCTGCTGCTGCCGATATTTCTCGACAACGTGCTGCCCGCGCTGGCGTCGTCGCTGCACCTGCCGTTCACGAACGCCACGGTGTCGCATATCCAGCTCATGGTGTTCGGCGGGTTGATCATCTTCTTCCTGATCGTCGAGCCGCATGGCCTGGCTCGCCTCTGGCAGATCGCCAAGGAGAAGCTGCGCTTGTGGCCATTCCCGCACTAGTCCCGTGTGCCCGTATTTCATGTCGTTCCCATAACAACGCCCGATCGAGGTGAAGGAGACTGTGATGACAACCGTGTTTCGCAACGTGCAGCGCGCCGCCCTTGTGGTCAGCGTCGCGGCTGCCATGCTGGTACCGGCATTGCCGGCGCTGGCGCAAACCAATGATCAGTTCGTCGCGCTGCCGAGCTACCGTGTTGGCCCGTACGGCGCCAACGGCCAGTCGTTCTATGGCGGCTTCGTGGACTACCTGAACTACGTCAATCTCAAGGAAGGTGGCGTCAACGGCGTCAAGCTGGGCTGGGAAGAGTGCGAGACCGAGTACAACAACGCCAAGGGCGTGGAGTGCTACGAGCGCTTGAAGGCCAAGAGCAGCGCGAGCAAGGGCACCGCCTATCACACAATGTCCACGGGTATCTCGTACGCGCTGGTCGACAAGACCGCCGCCGACAAGGTGCCGCTGGTGATGATGGGCTACGGACGTACCGATGCAGTGGATGGCTCGGTCTTCCCGTACGCGTTTCCGCTGGTGACGACGTACCAGATGCAGGTATCGGCCATCGTCAAGTTCCTGGCGTCGAAGAACGGCGGATCGCTGGCCGGCAAGAAGATCGTCTACCTGTATCACGATTCGGCCTACGGCAAGGAGCCGATCGTCGCGCTCGAGGCCGAAGCCAAACTCGGCAAGTTCAACCTGGTCGAGATTCCCGTGGCGCACCCGGGCAACGAGCAGGGTGCGCAGTGGCTCAAGATCCGCCAGGAGAATCCTGACTACGTGATCTTCTGGGGCTGGGGCGTGATGAACCAGACCGCGCTGAAGGCTGCGCAGAAGGTCGGCTACTCGCGCGACAAGATGATCGGGTCGTGGTGGGCCGGGTCCGAGGAGGACACGGTACCGGCCGGCGAGGCCGCCAAGGGCTACATGAGCGCCACCTGGAACGTGGCTGGCAAGAACGTGCCGCTGATTGCTGACATCGAGAAGGTGGTCTACGGCGCCGGCAAGGGCAACATGCAGGATCGCAACAAGGTCGGCTCGGTGCTCTATAACCGCGGCGTGTCGGCGGCCGTGGTGACCGTCGAAGCCATCCGCGGGGCGCAGGCGAAGTTCGGCAAGGGCAAGGTGATGAGCGGCGACGAAATGCGCTGGGCCTTCGAGAACCTGAACCTGACCAGCGCGCGGTTGCAGCAGGTTGGCGCCACCGGCCTGCTGCCGGAGATCAAGACGAGCTGCGACAACCACGAGGGCTCCGGCAAGGTGAAGATCCAGCAGTGGGACGGCGCCAAGTGGGTGGTGGTGTCCGACTGGATCGAGGGTAACAAGAGCCTGATCCACCCGCTGTTCAAGGCCACGGCGGCGCAGTACGCGAAGGAAAAGGGCATCACGCCGGCTTGCATGAAGTCGTAGGCGTTGCCTTTCCCCCGCTCCCACTCGTGGGGGCGGGGAGCAAAACGATCTGGGATGCGGACATGACCCTTCTATCCGTCAACAACATCGAAGTCATCTACGACCACGTGATCCTCGTGCTCAAGGGCGTGTCGCTCGAAGTGCCTGAGGGTCGCATCGTGGCGTTGCTGGGCGCCAATGGCGCGGGCAAGACCACCACGCTCAAGGCGATCTCGAATCTGCTGCATGCGGAGCGTGGCGATGTCACCAAGGGCTCGATCGAATATCGCGGGCAGCGCGTGGACCAGCTCACGCCAAACGATCTGGTCAAGCGCGGCGTGATCCAGGTCATGGAGGGGCGCCACTGCTTCGCGCACCTGACGATCGAGGAAAACCTGCTGACGGGCGCCTATACCCGCGGGCTGTCGCGCGGCCAGACACGCGATGAACTTGAGAAGATCTACGCGTACTTTCCGCGCCTGAAGACGCGCCGCAAATCGCAGGCAGGCTATACGTCCGGCGGCGAGCAGCAGATGTGCGCGATCGGGCGGGCCATGATGGCCAAGCCGGCGATGATCCTGCTCGACGAGCCGTCGATGGGCCTGGCGCCGCAGATCGTCGAGGAGATCTTCGAGATCGTGCGTGACCTGAATACCCGCGAGCGCGTCAGCTTTCTGCTGGCCGAGCAGAACACGATGGTGGCGCTGCGCCATGCCGACTACGGTTACATCCTCGAAAACGGCCGCGTGGTGATGGATGGCGATGCGGAATCGCTGCGCACCAACGAGGACGTCAAGGAGTTCTACCTGGGCGTGGCCGCCAACGATGCGGATGGTGCCGCGCGCAAGTCGTTCCGCGATGTGAAGAGCTACCGCCGCCGCAAGCGCTGGCTGGCGTGAACACAAGACAGACCATGGCTGCTGATCCTGTTGAATATTTCGATGCCCTCGAGACACGCAATCCGGCCGAGCGCGAGGCGGCGCTGTTTGCCGCCCTGGTGCGGCAGATTGCCCATGCGCAGTCGCACGCGGCTTACTTCGCGGAGATACTCTGCGACATCGACGCGCGCGACATCACGTCGCGTGCCGCGCTGGCGACGCTGCCGGTCACACGCAAGTCCGAAATGACCATGCAGCAGCGTATCGCGCCGCCGTTAGGCGGCCTGAACGCGACCCCGCTGCGCGATCTGCGGCATGTGTTCCAGTCGCCGGGCCCGATCCACGAGCCCGACGGTCATGGACCAGACTGGTGGCGCACGGCGCGCGCCATGTTCGCCGCCGGCTTCCGTGAGGGCGATCTGGTCTACAACACGTTCTCGTACCACTTCACGCCGGCCGGCATGATGATGGAGTCGGGTGCGCACCGGCTTGGATGCTGCGTGTTTCCGGCCGGCGTCGGGCAGACTGAGTCACAAGTGCAGGCGCTGGCCAACCTGCAGCCTTCCGCCTACGCGGGCACGCCGTCGTTCCTGAAGCTGCTGATCGAGCGGGGCGAGGAGATGGGCATGGCGTGCTCCAGCATTTCCAAGGCGCTGGTCAGTGGCGAGGCCTGTCCGCCCGCGCTGCGTGCCTGGCTGCAGGACCACGGCATCACCGCACGGCAGATGTATGGCACTGCCGATCTCGGCCTGATCGCCTATGAGACCGCAGGCGGCGATGGCTGGGTGGTCGACGAGGGCGTGCTGGTCGAGATCGTCGAGCCGGGCGGCACGGAGCCGATGCCGGAAGGCGAAGTCGGCGAGGTCGTGGTAACGGTACTTGGCAATAGCGATTACCCGTTGATCCGCTTTGGCACGGGCGACCTGTCGGCGATCGTGGCCGATTCATCGCATCGGGCAAGCCCGTGTGGCCGGACCAATATCCGGCTCAAGGGATGGCTCGGGCGCGCGGACCAGGCCACCAAGGTCAAGGGGATGTTCGTCCACCCGGGGCAGGTGGGCGATGTCGTTCGGCGTCATGCGGAGATTCGCGCGGCGCGGCTGATCGTGACAGGCACAGTTGGGGCCGATGTGATGACGCTCCATTGCGACGTCACGCGCGAAGACGAGGCGCTGGCGGCGGCCATCCGCGAATCCATGCGTGAAGTCCTGCGGCTGCGGGGCGAAGTCCGCTTCGTGCCGGCAGGATCGCTGCCGCAGGATGGCAAGGTGATCGAGGATGCGCGTAGTTACGACTGACTACGACTGACGTGTGCCGACCCGCGCGGCCGCCTGATCCGCACGCTGGATCATTCCGGCTGCGCGTTGCTGCTCCGCACATGGCCACCGCGAGGCCGCGTGGGCAGGCGCACCATCCACACGGTGGTCCCCAGCGCGATCGCGATCAGCGTGATCGACGCCACAGGCCGTTCGCGCATCAGCCATGCCGTGATGATCATCGAAGGCCACATCATCGACAACGCCAGGCATTTGGCCCGAAACGGGATGCTGCGGTGGGTCTGCCAGTCGTGCACGAGCGGACCGAAGCGGTGATGCGCGAGCAGCCAGCGATGAAAGCGCTCCGAGCCACGCGCAAAGCACGCGGCCGCCAGCAGGACGAATGGCGTGGTGGGGAGGACTGGCAGGAAGATGCCGATGACCCCGAGCGCGAGGCTCAGGGTGCCGCAAGTGACCCAGAACGCTCGAATGGCGCGTTCGCGGTGCGTTAGCGTGGTCTGGCGTTCGGGGTCGTCTGGTTGCAACTGGAGAAATGCGGCTAGCGCGCCAAGGGCGGAAACGCCCTTATGCTACCAGCCCCAGGCGGGCACGCGCGGCGTCGTACTCGCTCTTCATGCGTGCCACGATCTCACCGGCGGTGGGGATGTCTTCGATCTGGCCCACGCCCTGACCGGCGCCCCAGATGTCCTTCCATGCCTTGGCCTTCGAACTGCCGCTGGAGAAGTCCATCTTGCTCTTGTCGGCCACGGGCAGGTTCTCCGGATCGAGCCCCGAATTGACGATGCTCTCGCGGATGTAGTTGCCGTGCACACCCGTGAACAGGTTCGTGTAGATGATGTCCGACGCGGCCGAACTGGTGATCGACTGCTTGTACTCGAGCGCTGCGTGCGCCTCTTGCGATGCGATGAAGCGTGTGCCCACGTAGGCGAAATCCGCGCCCATGGCCTGCGCGGCCAGCACGGCTTCACCGGTGGCGATGGAGCCGGACAGCGCGATCGGGCCGTCGAAGAACTTGCGCACTTCGCCCACCAGCGCGAACGGCGATAGCGTGCCGGCATGGCCGCCTGCACCGGCCGCCACCAGGATCAGGCCGTCAACGCCGGCCTCGATCGCTTTTTCAGCGTGGCGAATGTTGATGACGTCGTGCAGCACGATGCCGCCGTAGCTGTGCACGGCGTCGATCATTTCCTTGGGCGGCGCGCGCAGCGACGTGATGAAGATCGGCACCTTGTGTTCGACGCAGACCTTCACGTCATGCTCGAGGCGCGCGTTGGAGGCGTGCACGATCTGGTTGACCGCGATCGGGCCCACCGGCTTGCCGGGATTCGCCGCCTTGAAGTTGGCCAGTTCCGCTTGGATCTGGGTCAGCCATTCATCGAGCAGTTCGGCGGGGCGCGCGTTTAGCGCGGGGAACGAGCCGACGATGCCGGCCTTGCACTGCGCCAGCACCAGTTCCGGATAGCTGACGATGAACATTGGCGACGCGATAACGGGCAGGGCCAGGTTTTGCAGCACTGGCGGAATAAGCTTGGCGGCAGGCATGAAGTCTCCTCACATCCGTGTTATGGAACGATCGTTCGATTATAGGGAGTTTCGGGTAGCGTGGCGCCGGGCTAGAGGGCGCAGTCTATGCGCTTGCCTTGGTGTCTGGAATCGGAATCCTGCCGATCGTCCCCTGGGCGGTCGGGGGGCGAAGACCTTGCCTGCTTGCTGAAGGCTACGACGAGGCGCGAGTTAGCGCAGAGCCAAAAAAAAGGCCCCGCTGGGTTAGCGGGGCGATTACCACGAAGACTGATAAGAAGAGACGGTCAGACACCTGCCAATGCCTTACCGTGAGACGAATCTTAGTAGCTGTTTGTGACCGCAAGAAGTCAGGCCGAGGACAATTCCGGAAAACCCTGAGTCTGGCCTTTCCTGGCGATTCTCGGCCCGTCCCTGATTCCGGTCAGATCTTCTCGAGCAGCAGACCCTTCAGATATTCGCCTTCCGGGAAGGCCGCCGACATCGGATGGTCCGTGCCGGCCGACAGGCGGCGCAGGATCCGCGCATCCGAGCGCGCATCGGTGGCCGCGCCCGCCACGATCTTCTGGAACAGCTCCATGCTGATCGCACCCGAGCACGAGTACGTGAACAGCAGGCCGCCCGGACGCAGCAACTGCATCCCGACCAGGTTGATTTCCTTGTAAGCGCGGGCAGCACGGTCGATATGCTGTGCCGACGGCGCGAACTTGGGAGGGTCCAGCACGATCAGGTCGAACTGACGGCCCTCGGCGCGGAATTCACGCAGCGTCTTGAAGACATCCGCGTCGAGCCACGTGGCGCGCGCCGGATCGAAACCGTTCAGAGTCACGTTGCTGGCCGCGATCTTGAGCGCCTCGCCCGACGAATCGATCGACGTCACCGACGTGGCGCCGCCACGCAGCGCCGCCAGCGAGAAGCCGCCGGTGTAGCAGAAGCAGTTCAGCACCTCGCGGCCCTCGGCGAGGTCGCCGACGAGCTTGCGGTTGTCGCGCTGGTCCACGTAGAAGCCGGTCTTGTGGCCGTTGCGCACGTCGACGTGGTAGCGCACGCCGTGCTCGGTCACCGACAGTTCCGGGTCGGGCTCGGCGCCGGCCAGCACGCCGGTCACCAGCGGCAGTCCTTCGCGCTGGCGCACCGCCGCGTCAGAACGTTCGTAGACGTTCGGGCAGCCGGTTTCCTTGATCAGCGCCTGCACCAGCGCGTCTTTCCATTGCTCCACGCCCGCGGCGTTGAACTGGCAGACGAGCTGGCCGCGTTCGCCCTGGCCGTAGTAGTCGACGATCAGACCCGGCAGGCGGTCGGATTCGCCGAAGATCAGGCGCACGGCGTTGGTGTCGCGCACCCATTGCTTGCGGTGTGCCAGGGCCGCCGACACGCGGCGCTTGAACATCGCGTGATCGACCGGCTCGTTCTCGTCGAACGTCCAGACACGCGCGCGGATCTGTGATTCGGGGCTGTACGCGCCGCGCGCCAGGAAGCGGCCGTCCGCGCTGCGGATGACCACGGTCGATCCCGGTTCGCAACGGCCTTCGGTAGCGGCGATGCCCGTGGCGTAGACCCACGGATGGCGCCGGAGCAGGGACTTTTCCTTGCCCGGCTTGAGGGTGATGACGTTCATGCGGTTACAGCACCACCTTGACCATCGGATGCCCGGTCAGCGCGCGATACAGCTCGTCGAGTTGCTCGCGGCTCGTGACCCACACGGTCACCGTCAGCCCCAGATAGTTGCCGTTGCGGGACGGACGCATCTCCATCTTGCCGGCGTGGAAGTTCGGGTCGAAGTCCTGGATCAGGGTCACGATCGCTTCGGCGAAGCCATCCTGCATCGCGCCCATGACCTTGATCGGGAAATCGCTCGGGTACTCGATCAGCGACTGTTCCGGCGGAATCTCCCCCGGAATCAGCGGACCGTTGTTCGAATCTGTAGACATCTCGAATCCTTGAACTCTTACTTGCGCTTGAACCAGAGGCGGATCGTATCCCACAGGCGGCCGAAGAAGCCGGCCTCCGGCACTTCCTCGAGCGCCACCACCGGGAATTCCGCCACCTTGTTGGCGCCGTCCATCAGCTTGACGGTGCCCACCTGCTGGCCGGCCGTGATCGGCGCGATCAGCAGTTCCTGGCGCTCCAGCACCGGCTTGAGGCGCGAGCCCGTGCCCTTGGGCACCGTGACGAACGTCTCGTTGGCCACGCCGATCTTGATCGTGCCGGTCTTGCCCTTGTAGATGTCGGGCGTGGCCAGCACCTGGCCCTTGTCGTACAGGCGCAGCGTGTCGAAGAACTGGAAGCCGTAGTTCAGGATCTTCAGGCTTTCCTGTGTGCGGATCTGCTCGGTGGCCGTGCCGATCACGATCGACACCAGTCGGCGCGAGCCGTTGGGCACATTGGCCAGCGGACGCTTTGCCGACGAAATCAGGCAGTAGCCCGCGGACTTCGTATGGCCGGTCTTCACGCCGTCCACGGTCGGGTCGATGTACAGCAGACGGTTGCGGTTCGGCTGCCTGATCTTGTTATAGGTGAACTCCTTCTGCGAGTACATCGAGTAGTACTCGGGAAAGTCCTTGATCAGGCGCGTGGTCAGGATCGCCAGGTCCACCGCCGTGGTGTAGTGGTTCGGATCGGGCACACCGTCGGTGTTCGTGAAGTGCGTGTTCTTCATGCCCATGCGCTGGGCTTCACGGTTCATCATCACGACGAAGCCTTCTTCCGAGCCGCCCACGGCTTCGGCCAGCGCCAGCGAGGCGTCGTTGCCCGACTGGACGATCAGGCCCAGCAGAAGGTCCTGCACGCTGACCGGCTTGCCGGCTTCGATGAACATGCGCGATTCATCGCTTTTCACCTTGCGGACGATGTCGGTCGGCGTGACGGTCTGATCCAGCGTCAGGCGTTTTTCCTTGAGCGCCTCGAAGGCCAGGTAAGCCGTCATCAGCTTGGTCAGCGACGCCGGCTCGATGCGCATATCTGCATTCTGTGACGCCAGCGCCTGGCCGCTCGTCACGTCGTACAGCATCCAGGACTTGGCGGCGACCTGTGGCACCGGCACGCCTTGCGCCATCACGGCTGCGGGCGCGGCGGCGAGCGTTGCCGCAACGATTACGGGAGCAATGGCGGATGCGACGTACGGCGTGACTCTGTTCAGCATGTGTAGGTTTCCAACAAGAAAGGATTGGCGCGGGCGGGGCGATTCACCGGTCCCACGCGTTGACGACGAGCTGCTTGATCAGGTGCAGCTTGCGATGAAAGAAATGGTCGGCGCCAGGAATGACGATGACCGGCAGGTCCTGCGGGCGTGCCCAGTCGAACACGCTGGCGAGCGGCACAGTGTCGTCCTGCTCGCCGTGGATCACGATTGTGTCGGCCGGCACGTTGGCCACGTCCCAGCGGCTCGTGGCGGTACCCACCACCACCAGGCGTTGCGCGGGCGTGCCCGCTTCGGCCAGACGGCGCGCCACGTGCGTCTGCACGAAGCTGCCGAACGAGAAACCGCCCAGTGCCAGCGGCAGCGTGGCCACGTCGGGCGACCACGCGGTCTGCGTGCGCATCCAGTCGATCACGGCGAGCAGATCGTCCTGCTCGCCAATGCCCTTGTCGTGCTCACCGGCCGTGCCGCCAACGCCACGGAAGTTGGGGCGCACCGTGGCGTACCCCAGCGCAACGAAGGTACGCGCCAGCGTCTGCGCCACCTTGTTGTCCTTGGTGCCCGCGAACAGCGGGTGCGGATGCGCGACGAGAGCCAGACCGCGCACGGGCGCGTTCTGCGGCAGATCGATGGAGATGTCGATGGCGCCGACAGGGCCGGCGAAGGTGGTGACCTGGGTATGCGCGTTCATGGTGGCAGGCGGCTCTCGCACAACGGGGCAACTACTGGGCAACTACTGGGTAACTACAGCGCAGCTACGGAACTACAACAGCGGCACAACAAAAAACCGGGCTGGACCCGGCATGGCTCGGCGGGTAACGCGTTTCAGCGATCGACCATCAGGCGCTGCACGGGCTTTCCGTTGATCAGATGGCTTTCGATGATTTCGTCGATGTCCTGCTCGTCGACGAAGGTGTACCAGACGGCCTCGGGGTAGACCACGAGCACCGGTCCAAGTTCACAGCGGTTCAGGCAGCCGGCCTTGTTGATGCGCACGCGGCCTTCGCCACCGGCGATACCAAGCTCCTTGCAGCGTTTCTTGGCGTATTCCTGCATGGCCTTCGCATTGTGATCGGCGCAGCAGGCAGAGCCATCGTCGCGCTGGTTCAGGCAGAAGAAGACGTGGTGTTGGTAGTAGCTGCTCATGACGGCTGACTTGGGGCGCGGTGTGGCGAGGCGTCGTGGCCTGCCATCGCCCGTAATTGGAAGCTCGGAATTATACGTGTTCACGGCCTCCGCTCCGCGTAACACGAGGTGCACGGAATTCCGGAATCCGGGCCCTGGCCGGGGCCGTCGGGCCGCTCTCCCGTCATGATGGACGCCAGAATGCGACGAAGGCTTCACAAATATCGAGGTTTGGGGCCATCTGGCCTTCCGAATCTCCGGAGCTGCGAATTCCGGATTTCCGGAATTCCAGAACCCGGTGCCACTGGATTTCTCCTCTTTTCTTTGAAATCAATGACTTGCGTCTGGGTGCCCAGGTGGCACGCCTGTTGCAAATAGTTACTTCCAGACGCGCCGCCGTTCAGGTCGAGGCGCGCAACGCGCCACGCCATCGAGCGCCGGGGCACCGGTCAAACACCGAGGACGACATCATGAGGAAACCCTTCTACAAGATCCTGTACGTGCAGGTCCTGTTCGCGATATTCGTGGGCATCCTGCTGGGCCACTACTGGCCCGACACCGGCGTGGCCATGAAGCCGCTCGGTGACGCCTTCATCAAGCTGATCAAGATGATCATTGGTCCGATCATCTTCTGTACCGTGGTGTCCGGCATTGCCGGCATGCGCGACATGAAGAAGGTGGGCCGCGTGGGTGGCAAGGCGCTGCTCTACTTCGAGATCGTGTCAACGTTCGCGCTGCTGCTCGGCCTGATCGCCACGCACGCGCTCAAACCGGGCGTGGGCTTCAACATCGATCCGGCCACGCTGGACACGAAGTCGATCGCGCAGTACGTGTCGAAGGCACACGGTCAGAGCACGGTCGAGTTCTTCATGCACATCATCCCGGACACGATCTTCAGCGCGTTCGCCAACGGCGACATCCTGCAGATCCTGATGGTCTCGATGTTCTTCGGTTCGGCGCTGGCCGTGGTGGGTGAGCGCGCGCGCATCATCCACGACATGGTGGACCAGGTGTCGAAGGTGTTCTTCCACATCGTGCACGTGATCACGAAGGTGGCCCCGATCGGTGCATTCGGCGCGATGGCGTTCACCATCGGCAAGTACGGCCTGGGCTCGCTGATTCCGCTGCTCAAGCTGATCGGCACGTTCTACCTCACGGCGATCGTGTTCGTGCTGGTGGTGCTGGGTACCGTGGCGCGCCTGACCGGTTTCTCGATCATCCGCTTTGTCGCGTATATCAAGGAAGAACTGCTGATCGTGCTCGGCACCAGCTCCTCCGAGGCTGCGCTGCCGCACCTGATGGAGAAGATGGAGAAGCTCGGCTGCTCGAAGTCGGTGGTGGGCCTGGTTGTGCCGACCGGTTACTCGTTCAACCTGGACGGCACCAACATCTACATGACGATGGCGGTGATCTTCATCGCGCAGGCCACCAACATCGAGCTGACGCTGATGCAGCAGCTCACGATCCTGGCCGTGGCGATGGTGACCTCGAAGGGCGCCAGCGGCGTGACCGGCTCGGGCTTCATCACGCTGGCAGCCACGCTGGCCGTGGTGCCGACGATTCCCGTGGCCGGCATGGTGCTGATCCTCGGTATCGACCGCTTCATGAGCGAATGCCGCGCGCTGACGAACATCGTTGGCAACGGCGTGGCCACGGTGGTGGTCTCGGCGTGGGAGCACGAGCTCGACCGCGCCCGCCTGACCCGCGTGCTGCGGGGCGAAGATGAGGCGAGCAGCCTCGCCGACGCCAGCGCCCGCTGACGTGACCCGGGCAGGGACCGGCGCCCCGCAGGAAGGGGACGCCGGCGCTGTCCCGGATGAACCTGCCGGCCATCCCCGCCAGCGGGTATCATCGGCGCGAGAGCTTCCGCGCGCGCCGATGCCCCATTCCGACGACTTCCTTGCCGTGCATGACCCTGCCGCGCCCGGCCCGGTGCACGCGCCGGAGTCGAGCACGCGCTGGTGGGGGTTTGCCGCCGCGCTGATGGTGGGGCTCCTGGCGCTGTGCTCGCTGACCTGGCTGTTTTCGGTCCAGCGCGGCATCGCCGCATTGCAGCAGTCCACGGCCATGCGTGCCGACCGTTATGCGGCCACGCTTGAATCGACGCTGGACCGCTACGAATTCCTTCCCGCGCTGGTATCGCTGCACCCTTCGGTGCGCGCGCTGCTGGCCAATCCTGAAGACCCGGCCCGTATTGCCGTGGCCAACAACTACCTGGCCGAGGTCAATACCCGGGCCCGCGCGTCGGCCACCTACGTCATCGCGGCCAGCGGGCTGGCACTGGCCGCCAGCAATCATGGCGAGCCGGGCAGCTTCGTCGGTACCGACTACCGTTTCCGCCCGTACTTCCAGATGGCATCGCGCGGTCAGATTGGCCGCTTCTACGCGATCGGCATCACCAGCGACGAGCCTGGCTACTACATCGCCCAGCCGATCGAGTCGGGCGGCAAGGTCATCGGCGTGACGGTGGTGAAGCTGAACCTCGAATGGTTCCAGCGCGCGGGCTCCGGTAGCACCGAGCCACTGATGGTGTCCGACGACCACGGCGTGATCTTCCTGTCGTCGGTGCCGGGCTGGCAGTACCGCACGCTTCGGCCCCTGCCGCCCACGCTTCAGGCCGAACTGCACAACACGCGTCAGTATCATGACGTCGATGTCACGCCGCTGCCGATCCAGCCGCTGGATTCCCCGGTCTCGCGCTGGCTGGCCAGCACCACGCTCAACGATGGCGAACGGCTGGTGAGAGTTGGCGCCGCGGGCAGCACGGGGGCCACGGCACGAGATGGCGATGACGGTCAAGGCGCGCACTTCGGTCTGTCCAGCGATGGCGCGGACCGCTACCTGGAAATCAATCGCGCCGTCGGGCCCGCCGGCTGGAACATGCAGGTGATGGCGCAACTGGACCCGGTGCTGGCCAGTGCGCGCACCGCGACGATTGGCGCGGCGCTGGCCTATGCGTGCATCTGCCTGCTGCTGGTGAACCTGCGCCAGCGCCGCCAGCGCGCGCGTGACATGCAATACAGCCGCCGGCTGCTGGAAGCGGCCTACGATCAACTGGAACGGCGCGTGGAGGCCCGTACGGCCGACCTGATGGCGATCAACGAGCAACTCGAAGCCGAAGTGACCGAGCGCGCGCGGACCGAAGGCGAACTGCGCGCGACGCAGGATGAACTGGTGCAGGCCAGCAAGCTGGCGGCGCTGGGGCAGATGGCAGCCGGCATCACCCATGAACTGAACCAGCCGCTGGCGGCCCTGCGCACGTTCTCGGACAACACGCGCGTGTTGCTGGAGCGCGGCCAGCTCGATGCAGCCACCGGCAATCTCTCCGCCATCGCTGATCTGACCGAGCGGATGGGCAAGATCACGGGCCAGCTCAAGCTGTTCGCGGGCAAGGCGCGTCAGCGCCGCAATGCCGTGCGCGTGCGCGCCGCCATCGACCATGTGCTGCAACTGATCGCGCCACGGCTGGGTCGGGTGATGCTACGGGTGCGGGGGCTCGATGGCGACGCTGCGGACCTGGCCGTATGGGCCGACGAACTCAAGCTCGAGCAGGTGCTGCTGAATCTCGTCGGCAATGCGCTCGATGCCATTGCAGCGGCCGGCGCCGAGGATGGCCGCGTCGATATCGCCGTCAGCGCGACAGACGAGACCGTGACGCTGGTCGTGCGCGACAATGGACCCGGCATCGCGCCGGACGCGCTGCCACGGCTGTTCGAGCCGTTCTTCACGACCAAGGAGATCGGTCAGGGGCTCGGCCTGGGGCTGGCGATTTCGTCGTCGATCGTGCGCGAGTTCGGCGGGCAACTGACGGCCGGCAATGTCGAGGGCGGCGGCGCGGAATTCGTCGTGACACTGCGACGCTCGCGCCAGACGGCCACGGCGTGAGGCGCATGAACGGCGTCAAGGATGACAGGTAAAGACATGATTGCGATGCAGGACGGATTGCGTGTGCTGTTCGTCGAGGACGAACCACTGGTGCGTCAGGCGACGGCGCAGAGCCTGGAACTGGCTGGCTTCTCGGTGCTGGCGCTGCCTTCGGCCGAAGCGGCGATGCCGCATCTTGGCGCGGATTTTCCCGGGGTGCTGGTTACCGATGTGCGCCTGTCCGGCGCGAGCGGGCTGGATCTGCTGCAGCACTGCCGCAATGCCGCGCCGGGCGTGCCGGTGATCCTGGTCACGGGGCACGGCGATATCACGATGGCGGTGCAGGCGATGCGCGAGGGCGCCTATGACTTCATCGAGAAGCCGTTCGGCGCGGATCGTCTGACCGAAACGGTGCGCCGTGCGCTCGAGCGCCGCGCGCTCGAGCTGGAGAACCACGCGCTGCGCCGCGAGCTGGCTGGCCCGGCTGCCGGCACGCGGATCATCGGCCGGTCGCCGGCGATCGCGCAGGTGCGCGACCTGATCGCCAATGTGGCGGCTACCGATGTGCCGGTGATGATCAACGGCGAGACCGGTACGGGCAAGGAACTCGTGGCGCGGAGCCTGCACGCGCTCTCCACGCGGCGTGACCAACCCTTCATCGCGCTGAACTGTGGTGCCGTGCCAGAGTCGATTTTCGAGAGCGAGATGTTCGGCCACGAGGCCGGCGCATTTACCGGCGCGGGCAAGCGGCGCGTGGGCAAGCTCGAACATGCGTCGGGTGGCACCCTGTTCCTCGACGAGATCGAGAGCATGCCGCTGGCCTTGCAGGTGAAGCTGCTGCGCGTGCTGCAGGAGGGCACGCTGGAGCGGCTCGGCTCGAATACGTCGATACCCATCGACGTGCGCATCATCGCGGCTTCGAAGGGCGACATGGAAGCACTGGTGGCGCAAGGTACGTTCCGGCAGGATCTGCTGTACCGGCTCAACGTGGTGACGATTCCGCTACCGCCGCTGCGCGAGCGGCGCGAGGACATCGTGCCGCTGTTCGAGCACTTCATGCTCGTTGCCGCCGTGCGCTATCAGCGGCCGGCGCCGATTCTGTCCGAGATGCAGCGCCAGCAACTGATGCAACGGCCCTGGCCCGGCAATGTGCGGGAACTGCGCAACGCGGCAGATCGACTGGTGCTGGGCGTGCCGGAAGGCGGGCACGCCGGCGGCAAGGCGGATCCCGTTGACGAATCGACGCCGCTGCGCGAGCGGATGGAGCGCTACGAGCGCGCCGTGATCGCCGATACGCTGGCCCGCACGGGCGGTGCGGTCAGCCAGGCAGCGGACCTGCTGCAAGTGGGCAAGGCGACGCTTTACGACAAGATCAAACGCTACGGACTGTAACGGCCGTACTCGGGGCAGGCGGGGGTCGGTACACTCTGGCCCGGCTCTCTTCCCCGGCTTCCTGTCCCGCGATATCCCGCGAGCGGAATAACGGCAGGGCAGAGGGCAAGCGCCTCCATTGCTACCGCCCCGACCCATGCCCCACGCCCATCCGGCCGACATCGACGGCCACCACCTGACCCCCGACACCGTCGCCGCCATCGCACGCGGCCAGCGCGCCGCCATCGTCCCGGAGCCCGTCCTCGGCAAGGTTGCCGATGCCCGCGCCCGCTTCGAGCAGGTGGCTGCGGCCAATGTGCCGATCTACGGCGTCTCCACGGGCTTTGGCGAACTGGTACACAACTGGGTCGACATCGAACATGGCCGTGCGCTGCAGGAGAACCTGTTGCGCAGCCATTGCGCGGGTGTGGGTCCGCTGTTTTCGCGCGACGAGGTCCGCGCGATGATGGTCGCGCGTGCCAATGCGTTGGCACGCGGATACTCGGCGGTGCGGCCGGCCGTTATCGAACAACTGCTGAAGTATCTGGAAGCCGGCATCACGCCAGCCGTGCCGCAGGTGGGTTCGCTCGGGGCCAGCGGTGATCTCGCGCCTCTGTCGCACGTCGCCATCACGCTGATCGGCGAAGGCAAGGTGCTGACCGAGGATGGCGGTACGGCACCCACGGCCGAAGTCCTGCGCGAGCGTGGCATCACGCCGCTCGCGCTGGCGTACAAGGAAGGGCTGGCGCTGATCAACGGGACATCGGCCATGACCGGGGTGTCGTGCCTGTTGCTGGAGACGCTGCGCGCGCAGGTCCAGCAGGCCGAGATCATCGCGGCGCTGGCGCTCGAAGGACTATCCGCCTCGGCCGATGCCTTCATGGCCCATGGGCACGACATCGCCAAACCGCATCCGGGACAGATCCGCTCGGCGGCGAACATGCGCGCGCTGCTGGCCGATTCGGCACGGCTCTCCGGACATGGCGAACTGTCCGCCGAGATGAAGACACGCGCGGGCGAGGCCAAGAACACCGGCACTGGCGTGTTCATCCAGAAGGCCTACACGCTGCGCTGCATTCCGCAGGTGCTTGGCGCGGTGCGCGATACGCTCGACCATTGCGCCACCGTGGTCGAGCGCGAACTGAATTCATCGAATGACAATCCGCTGTTCTTCGAAGACGGCGAGCTGTTCCACGGCGGCAACTTCCACGGCCAGCAGGTGGCATTCGCAATGGACTTCCTGGCCATCGCCGCCACGCAACTGGGCGTGGTGTCGGAGCGCCGCCTGAACCGCCTGCTGAGCCCGCATCTGAACAACAATCTGCCGGCGTTCCTGGCGGCGGCGAACGAGGGGTTGTCGTGCGGGTTTGCCGGGGCACAGTATCCGGCCACGGCGTTGATTGCCGAGAACCGCACGATCTGCAGCCCGGCGAGCATCCAGAGTGTGCCGTCGAACGGCGACAACCAGGATGTGGTCAGCATGGGGCTGATCGCTGCCCGCAATGCCCGCCGCATTCTCGACAATAACCAGTACATCCTCGCGCTGGAGTTGCTGGCGTCATGTCAGGCCGCCGAACTCGCGGGCGCGGTCGAGCAACTGGCGCCGGCAGGCCGCGCCGTGTTCGCGTTCGTGCGGGAGCGCGTGCCGTTCCTGTCGATCGATCGCTATATGACCGACGACATCGAGGCTATGGCGGCGCTGCTCCGTCAGGGCGCGCTGGTTGAGGTCGTGCGTGGCGCGGGCATCGAACTGGCCTGACGAACTCTGGCGGTAACTTTCGGTAACTAGCGGTTTCCTACTTCCACATGCCGCGCATTCGGCTGGCGAGGTCTACCTGCGGTAGCGAGGCCTTCGCCTGCTGGCCTTCCCCCGGCATCGGCGCGGGCGGCCACGAGCGGCTGTAGAAATTCGGCATCACGCGGTTCGGCAGGAAGCGCGTGCGCGATGCGTAGACGTGGCGATCGCCAAAGCCGACCTGGTTGTGCACGTAGAAGCGTTGTGGCACGACGATGTCGAGGTGGTCGCGCGCGCGCGTCATCGCCACGTACAGCAGGCGGCGCTCTTCCTCGATTTCCTCGGTGGTGCCGGTGGCAAGATCGGATGGCATGCAGCCATCGACCGCATTGAGCACGTACACGGCCTTCCACTCCTGCCCCTTGGCCGAATGGATCGTCGACAGAATCAGGTAGTCCTCGTCGCGCGAGGGCACGCCGGATTCGTCGCTCGACGCGCTGGGCGGGTCGAGCGTGAGTTCGGTGAGGAAGCGTTCCCGCGACGCATAGGTGGCCGCGATGCGCTCGATCTGCTGCAGGTCCGCCTGCCGCGCGGCGGCATCGTCGTGCATCCGTTCGAGGTGCGGCATGTACCAGGCGATCACCTGTTCGAATTCAGATGGCCAGGGCGAGGTCGGCGCCATCAGCGCACGCGCCAGCGTCACCAGTTCATCCCAGGCGGGCGCGGCGGCGGGGGGCGGCTCGAAGGCTTCGAGCGCGATCAACGGTTCGGTGGCGGCTTCCAGTCCTTCGAGCACGCGCGCGGCCGTTTTCGGGCCGATGCCGGGCAGCAACTGCAGCGTGCGGAATCCGGCCATGCGGTCGCGTGGATTTTCCAGCCAGCGCACCACGGCCATCACGTCCTTGACGTGCGTCGACTCCAGAAACTTCAGTCCGCCGAACTTCACGAACGGGATATTGCGCCGGGCCAACTCGATCTCGACCTGGGCGCTGTGGTCGGCCGCGCGGAACAGCACCGCCTGCTGCGTCAGCGACAAGCCAGCCTCGCGCCGCGCCAGTACCTGCTCGACGACGAAGCGCGCCTGCTCGGCCTCGTCGTTGACCACCACCACGCCGGGCTTCTCCGCCGATTCGCGCAGGGACCAGAGATCCTTGGTGAAGCGTTCGGCCGCAAGGCCAATCACGGCATTGGCGGCGCCGAGGATCGGCTGCGTCGAGCGATAGTTCTGCGACAGCGTGACCTGCTCGGCCGGCGGCGAGAACTGTGTCGGGAAATCGAGGATATTGCGCACGGTGGCGCCGCGGAATGCGTAGATCGACTGCGCGTCATCGCCCACCACGGTCAGGCCGCGCCCTTGCGGCTTGAGCGCCAGCAGGATCGACGCCTGCAACGCGTTGGTGTCCTGGTACTCGTCGACCAGCACGTGGTCGAAGCGCGCGCCCATGTCCTGCGCCAGTGCGGGCTCGGTCATCGCCTGCGCCCAGTAGAGCAGCAGGTCGTCGTAGTCGAGCACCTGCTGCTTCTGCTTGGCTTCCACGTAGGCGGCGAACAGGCCCTTGAGCGCGTCCGCCCACATCGCGTAGCGCGGGAACTGCGTCTTCAGCACAACCTCGAGCGGCAACTGCGTGTTGACCACGCGTGAATAGATCGCGAGGCAGGTTTCCTTGCGCGGAAAGCGTGAGGTCTGCTCGGATAGTCCGAGGTCATGGCGTACCACGTGCATCAGGTCGGCCGCATCGCCGCGGTCGCTGATGGTGAAGGTCGGAGCAAGCCCGAGCGTTTCGGCGTACTCGCGCAGCAGGCGGGCGCCGATGGCGTGGAACGTGCCTGACCACTGCAGCGCGGCGCGCCCCGCGCCGGTCTGGATGCCGAGTGCCTGGTCGACGATGCGCTCGACACGGCGGCCCATTTCGGAGGCGGCGCGGCGCGAGAACGTCAGCAGCAGGATGCGGCGCGGATCTGCGCCGTTCACGACCAGATGCGCCACCCGATGCGCGAGCGTGTTGGTCTTGCCAGAGCCCGCGCCGGCAATGATCAGCAGCGGCGCGTCACCGTCGTACTCCACCGCCGCGCGCTGTTCCGGATTCAGCCGGGAAAGATAGGCGGGGGCGTCGGTGACCTCGGTGTCGGGCGACTCGGCAGCGGCTTCAGGGGCAAGTTCCGGTAACACGTCAGGGCAGGCAGTCGGATGGATGCGATGAGAAAAATCTGGCGCTCACTGTATATCCATACAGCCCTGACAGGCAAGCCGGATGCCCGACGATGTGAGCCGGGCAATAAAAAAGGTGCCGCATGGGCACCTTTTCGTTGGGTTTGGCGTTGTTCAGGCCGCGTTGGCCAGTGCGCCGTCGAGCAGCTTGTGCAGGGCGTCCCACTCAGGCTCGCCCACGTAGCGCTTGAGAATCTTGCCGTTCTTGTCCACCACGAAGGTCGTCGGCGTGAGCTGGACGTTGCCGAAGGCCTTGGCCGCCGCGCCGTCGGCGTCCATCGCCACCTTGAATGGCAGTTCACGGGTCTTGGCGTAGTTCATCACGTACATCGGCGGGTCGTAGTTCATCGCCACCGCCACGAAGTCCAGCCCCTTGTCCTTGAACTGCTTGTAGGTGCTGACCATCTGAGGCATTTCCTTGACGCACGTGGCGCAGCTTGTGGCCCAGAAGTTGATCAGGTAGACCTTGCCCTTCAGGTCGCCAGTGCTGAGCTTTTCGCCCGAAAGTAGCGTGAAGGTGGCGTCGGGGACCGTATTCGCGGGCGTCATGGCGCGGTAGCCGAAGAAGCCGAGCAGCGCGACGATGACAACGGCTACAGCGATCGGCCAGCGCTTCTTGCTCGAAGGTGTGGCAGGGGTGGCGGAATTCGACATGGGGTTACGGTCCCGAGGGGAGGCCATCTACAGACAGCGGCTATTCTACTGCCGCTGTTAGCCGGCAGTGGCAAGCCGGATCAAATGCGCACTATCTGCGGCATTCCGCCGCATTTTCTGGTGATTGACTACTTGGACGCCGCCAGCCCTTCGGTGAGCTTGGCACGTGCCGTATCCACGGCTTGTTCGAGGTAAGCGCCGTAGAAGTCCGGCTGCAGGCCGCGCAGCGGGCTGGCCAGGTTGCGGCCGTTGCGATCCAGGAACAGGACGGTCGGGGCCACCGTGATGTTGTGGGCGCGTGCCCATTGTTTTGCGGTGGTCATGGTGCCGTCGGCGTCGCGCAGCGGCGTGTCGGCCGTCATGTCGAGCTCGCGCGCGGTGATCTCGCCGGCGGCTGCCTGTGGCGCCAGATAGTTGCGGCGGGCGGTCTCGCAATACGTGCAGCCGGGCAAGCTGACCAGCACGACCAGCGGCCCGCCCTGTTTCGCGGCGTCGGCGGATTGGGCGGCGATGTCGGTGACGGGCGGCAGATGGCTTGCCGCCATCGACACGGCCGGGCCCACCAGCAGCAACAGCGCGGCGAGACCATGCAGAACGGTGCGAAGCAGGGGCGAGCGGGGCGTCATGCTGGGGCGTCGGTGGGTATTCGTGAGAACTTGGTGAAGACGTCGCCGCATTTGATTTCGTGCGCATCTGGTGCGAACGTGCGCGGCTTCCCGGATAATACCGGCTTGCGCCAGATTGCGCCGACATCCCCCATGCGCCGCCCCAGCCCCCGACCTGCCCCTCGCGTTCCCCTGCTGATTGCCATCGTGCTGCTGGCCCTGGCCGGCTGCTCGCCGCGCTATGACTGGCGCACCATCGTCTCGAACGAAGGGCAGTATGCGGCGCTATATCCGGACAAGCCGACCAGCGCCGCGCGCGATGTGGCGATCGCCGGGCGCCAGTTGCCGATGCGCATGGAGGCAGCCCGGATCGACAACACGTTGTTCGCCGTCGGCGTGGTTTCCCTTCCCGCCGACGATGCGGGGCTACGGCGTGAGGCGCTGGCGTCGATGCAGGCCGGACTGGTAGGCAACCTTGGTGCGCATCCCGACAGCCCCGCGCGCTCGCGTCCGGTCACGGTCATGTCGGCGGGGCAGCCCCCCGTCGCGCTGGACGGCGTGGAGGTGACCGTCGCTGGCATATCGCCCCAGGACAAATCACCGCGCCGACTGACCGCGCGGCTGGTGGCGTCCGGCTCGCGTGTCTATCAGGCAGTGGTGCTCGAGGCCGGCGATGCGGCGAAGGATGCGCGCCAGGCCGAGCAGGTCGAGCAGTTCCTCACCGGTTTTCACCCGTTCTAAATCCGTTCCAAGTCTTTCAGGTAGTCAATCAAGGAGTTCGTCATGCGTTGGGAAGTCTGGCTGGCCTATTTTGCCGCGTGCTGGGTGATCGCTGTCTCGCCCGGTTCGGGCGCCGTGCTGTCGATGAGCCACGGCCTGTCATACGGCCTGAAGAAGACGTCGACGACGATTCTGGGCCTGCAGACCGGCCTGGTGATCATCCTGCTGATCGCAGGCGGTGGACTTGGCGCACTGCTGCTGGCGTCCGAAGAAGCATTCCTGGTGGTCAAGACGATTGGCGCGATGTATCTGATCTACCTGGGTATCCAGCAGTGGCGTGCCAAGGTTGAGACGAACCCGCAGAACAGCGAGGACAAGACGGTGCGCGTGACCATCATGAGCCGGCGCCGGCGCTTCGCCACGGGGCTGCTGACGAACGTCACCAACCCCAAGGGCATCATCTTCATGGTGGCCGTGCTGCCGCAGTTCATCGACCCGACGCATGCGCTCGGGCTGCAACTGGCTATCCTGGCGGCGACGATGTGCTTTGTGGACCTGATCGTGATGCACGGCTATGCGCTACTGGCGTCGCGCATGCAGGGCCTGTTCCGCAACGCGCGTGCCGTGCGCTGGCAAAACCGCTTCTTCGGCAGCGTGCTGGTGGCCGTGGGCACCGCGCTGTTCTTTGTCCGGCGTCATCACGCCTGAGCGTTGATGGCGAGGGCGGGTGGCGCGCAGTCGACAGGTTTGCTTCAATAGGGAGTGATCAGGAATCTATGGAGAACCCCGATGCCTGCCGTCGCCCACCTGCAAACCACGTATCGCGCCCATCGGGAGCCTCCACCGGGTGAGCCGACGCCGCCCGGCTTCCCCGCCGACCAGCCGCCGATCGAGGAACCGCCACCGCCACCGGTGGAGCCACCGGTTTGAGTGGAAGCTGAAAATGACGAGGCCCGCGTTTGCGGGCCTCGTCATTTTTTCTTAGGCGGTTCGCAGCACGCGCCGGTACTGAATCGCCTCGGCCACGTGGCCGGCTGTCAGAACCTCCGCGCCATCCAGGTCCGCGATCGTTCTGGCTACCTTGAGCACCCGGAAGTACGCGCGCGCCGACCATCCCAGCTTCTGCATCGCGTCGCGCAGCAGCGTTCGGGCCTCGTTGTCGAGTGGGCAGTGTGTCTCGATCGCGCGACCAGCTAGTTCGCTGTTCGGCGTGCCCTGTCGTGTCAATTGACGTTCGCGTGCGACGACGGCGCGGGCGCGCACGGTCTGGCTCGGCTCGCCTGGCTGTCCATCGAACATTTCCTGCTGGCTCTGGGCGGGCACTTCGATCTGCAGGTCCACGCGATCGAGCAGCGGGCCCGACAGGCGTGACTGGTAGCGCTGCACCTGATCCGGCGTGCAGCGGCACATGCGGGTGGGGTGTCCGAGGTAGCCGCAAGGGCAGGGATTCATCGCCGCCACGAACTGGAAGCGCGCCGGGAAATCGGCCTGCCCGGCGGCACGCGAGATCGTGATGCGGCCGGTTTCGAGCGGCTCGCGCAGGACTTCGAGCACGCGCCGTTCAAACTCGGGCAGTTCGTCGAGAAAGAGCACGCCGTGATGCGCCAGCGATATTTCTCCGGGGCGTGGCGAGGCGCCCCCGCCGACCAGGGCAGGCGCGCTGGCCGTATGGTGCGGGCTGCGGAACGGGCGATGGCCCCAGCGGGACGGGTGGAAGCCGCCCGAGGTCAGGCTCTGCACGGCCGCTGCCTCGAGCGCTTCGGCCTCGGTCATCGGCGGCAGCAGGGCAGGGAAGCGCTGGGCCAGCATCGATTTGCCGGTGCCGGGCGGGCCGACCAGCAGTACGGAGTGCTGACCCGCGGCGGCGATCTCCATGGCGCGTCGGGCTTGTGCCTGGCCGCGAACGTCGCGCATATCGGGGCCATCGGCGGATGCCTCAACCCGGGCTGGCGGCCGGGCGCGCGGCAGCGGCCGCTCGGGAAGCAGGCCGATGTGATGGCAGACGTCGCGCAGTGTCGCGCCGGCATGGACGATCACGGCTTCGACCAGGGCCGCTTCCGCGCCATTCTCGCTGGCGACGACGAAGGCGCGCGGCGGGCGATCCTCTGCTACGCGTCGGGCGTTGTCGCGGGCCAGTCCCATTGCCATCGCGAGCGCGCCGCGTACCGGGCGCAGATCTCCCGCCAGCGAAAGCTCGCCGGCGAACTCGAAGGCGTCGAGCGTATCGGCCTGCAACTGCCCGCTGGCCGCCAGGATGCCCAGCGCAATCGCCAGGTCGAAACGACCGGACTCCTTGGGCAGATCGGCGGGCGCCAGGTTGACCGTGATGCGCCGGTTGGGAAATTCGAACTCGCTGTTGAGCAGTGCCGCGCGCACGCGCTCGCGGCTCTCGCGGACTTCGGTATCGGCCAGCCCGACGATATTGAAGGCGGGCAACCCGTTCGCGAGGTGGATTTCGACGGAGACGGGCGGTGCCTCGATTCCAGTCAGGGCGCGGCTGCGCAGGACGGCTAGGCTCATATCTTTGCGGAAGTGTTAACGAAAAAGGCCACCGGGATCCGGTGGCCTTTCTGGCATTGAACGGGGTGCCGTGGACGCGGCGTCATGCTCCGCCGGTTGGCGTGCCGCCAACGCGGCGCTCGAGTTCTGCCACGCGGGCCTCAAGTTCCTCCAGTCGGGCGCGGGTGCGGGCCAGCACCTGCGACTGGACGTCGAATTCCTCGCGCGTGACCAGGTCAAGGCGCGCGAAGCCCTGCGTCATCATGCTGCGCACGTTTTTTTCGATGTCCTTGGCCGGCGAGTTGCGCAGCGCTTCGCTGACCTTGCTCTGCAGGTCGTTGAAGAGATCGGTCGGTTTCATGGTGGAACTCCTGTGGTGACCAATTTCGAATGATTCGGGTCAGGCCGGCGTGCGCATGGCGGGCGGCTGCGCCCCATTCACCATGTCTGCACCGTGGTGGGGCGTCGCATCGCGGCGCTCGGCGGGCATCCCTGTCGCGCAGATGCACTGCTCTGGGGCGTAGCGCCCCGGTGGGTGTCTGACACGCCGTGCCATGCCAGCCGTCGGGTGCTCGTACGCCAAGCACGCGGCACTTGACCTTGCATGACGCGGATTATGGCGCTTCGGCGGCCGCCATGAAAGCTCCGGCAACGCCAGCGCACATTTTTTAGCGGTTTTTCGATCCTTCGGGCGGCAAATACATGTCGCCCGGTATTGTCGTCAAAGTGGTTCGGACACCGCTTGTCGACGTTTTCTGACTGGGCAATCAACGCTGTCGCAGGGCGATGGCCATGAGCTGGCACGGGTGTTGCAGTACAGCAACCGGGAGCGTCCACACCATAACGCTGTGCACAAACAGCAGCCTCTCACCCTCGAGCCAGCGAAGAACCTAAAGGAAAAGGAGAAAAACCGATGAAGAAGTCGAGCCTCGCAGTCAGCGCCGCTGCGGCCCTGTTCAGCCTTGCCACCTCCGTTGCGTTCGCACAGAGCGCGCCGGAGGCGGCAGCGCCGGCAGCCGCACCCGCCGCCGAGCCGGCATCGCCCCACACGATCACGGCCAACGTGTCGCTGGTCTCTGACTACCGCTATCGCGGTCTCAGCCAGACCAACCGCCGTCCGGCCATCCAGGGCGGGTTCGACTATGCCCATGAGAGCGGCTTCTACATCGGCAACTGGAACTCCACCATCAGCTGGATCTCGGACGCCGACAAGAGCGTGTCGGCGCCGGTCGAGATGGACTTCTATGGTGGTTTCAAGAACACGTTCAAGATGAGCGACCTGGAGTTCAACTATGACGTCGGCGTGCTGCAGTACTTCTACCCGGGCGGCTACTCCAACCCGCGCCCGTACACCACCGAACTGTACGCGGGCATCGGCTATGGCCCGGTGTTCCTGAAGTACTCGCAGGCCGTGACCAACCTGTTCGGGATCGCCAACAGCCAGTACAGCAGCTACATCGACCTCGCCTTCAACTATCCGCTGAACGTGTGGGACCTGACGCTGAACGCGCACCTTGGCTACCAGAACGTCCAGCACAACAGCGCCGCTTCCTATCTGGACTGGAAGGTCGGCCTGACGAAGGACCTGGGCAAGGGCTTCGCGCTGGCGGTGGCCTACATCGGCACCAATGCGAAGGAGTCGTTCTACACGAACAGCTATAACCACAACGTGGGCAACAACACCGCGTGGGTCTCGCTTTCCAAGACTTTCTAATTGCGCGTCAGTCAGGGTGGGCCGAAGCTGGCCCGTCCAGAGGAGATAACCGATGAAACTCATCATTGCAGTCATCAAGCCGTTCAAGCTCGACGAGGTGCGCGAGGCGCTCTCCGATGTGGGCGTGTCCGGGATCACCGTGACCGAGGTCAAGGGCTTCGGCCGGCAGAAAGGCCACACGGAGCTGTATCGCGGCGCCGAATACATCGTCGACTTCCTTCCCAAGGTGAAGATCGAGGTGGCGGTGCCCGACGAAGTGGTGGAGCGAGCCATCGAGGCCGTGGAGAAGTCGGCCCGCACCGGCAAGATCGGCGACGGCAAGATCTTCGTCGCACCCATAGAACAAGTCATTCGCATCCGCACCGGCGAGACCGGCGGCGATGCACTGTGACACGAGACACCCCCGGAAAGAGGTTAAGCAAATGAAAACCTGGTTCAAGCGAATCCTGACGGCCGGCGCGATGACGCTGGCGCTCGGCACGGCCGGTCTCGGCCTCTCCACCCACGCCGTGGCGCAGGACAAGCCCGCCGCGGAAGCATCGGCCGCGACGGCGTCCGCAACCCCCGCAGCCGCCGTTGCAGCACCGGCTGCGGCCACGCCTGCCGCGGC